>OGUK01002363.1_pt1 | contig 10451 bp, 8 predicted proteins | sample 1553151 | NCBI WGS metagenome assembly OGUK01 (sample SAMEA2580208, study PRJEB22360) | human gut metagenome | biome: human gut; feature: human-associated habitat; material: faeces | place: Denmark | collected 2008/2010
GTATAATCTCCGCTTCCGTATACCAGTGTTGTTTCTTCGTCTGCCAGTACAGGCACTGTGGTTCCGGCGCTGACCAGTGATACAGCCAGAAGCATTCCTGCCATTGTCAATAGACCCTTTTTCATTATTTGTTCCCTCGCTTTTTTTAATTTAGTAACTTACTCAATGATACCAAAACGGTCTACCTTCCATAAGCCCTGTAGGGGGATATTGAGGTATTCCTATTTATGACGTACATATTCCATTTCAACATATTTAATCCAATAACATGCTCTCGACATAAAAAAAGGAAGCCGTTATTCACGGCTTCCAAGTCTTTCCTTAAAATCCATATAACCAAAATCCGTAAGCTGCTGCATCGTATTGTCAGCACGTCTGAGCCAGATATTCGGCAATGACATCCCGTTAAAGGTATTGTTTTTACAGGTAGTATAGATTGCCATATCTCCAAACATCAGAAGATCTCCATATTCCGGAAGCTGTCGGAATTTATACTCTCCGATCACATCTCCTGACAGGCAGGTCGGCCCTCCAAGGCGAACAGTGATTCCACCCTCTTCTGTCTCATCTGTTCCCAAAAGTGGCGGAAGATAAGGCATTTCCAGTACATCCGGCATATGACAGGCTGCGCTGGCATCCACAATTGCAATCTGTGTATCTCCGTTTTTCAGAACATCCAGCACACTGGTCAGGAGAAAGCCTGCATTTAATGCCCACGCTTCTCCGGGTTCAAGGTAAACCTCTGCCTTCCATTCCTCTTGTACCATACGGATACAACGTTCCAGTCTTTCAATATCGTAACCTGGTCTTGTGATATGGTGGCCACCGCCAAAATTGATCCACTTTACTCTGGAAGCGAGATCACCAAAATGCTTCTTTACTGAAACAAGAGTTGTCTCCAGATCATCGGAATCCTGCTCGCAGAGAGTATGGAAGTGAAGGCCATCGAGTAAATCCAGAAGTTCCGGATTTTTCTGAAATGCTTCATCCCACTGTGCTCTTGTCGTACCCATACGGCTTCCCGGAGCACAGGGATCATAGATATCATGTCCTTCCTGAGTAGAACATTCCGGATTGATCCGCAATCCGACGCTCTTTCCTGCTACTTTTGCCTTTGCACCAAAACGAAGGAGCTGCGATGGTGAATTAAACACGATATGATCCGCATATTGAAGAAGTTCTTCAAAATCATCGGCCCGGTAGCCTGCACAGAATACATGAACCTCTTTTCCCGGCATTTCCTCTGCTCCGAGTCGTGCCTCAAACAGTCCGCTGGCCTCCGTACCTGCAAGATACGGCTCAAAAAAACGATAGCAGTCATAATTGCTGAATGCTTTCTGTGCCAGGAGCATCTTACAGCCTGTTCGCTCAGACACTTCACCGAGCAGTTTTGCATTTTTTATGAGTGCTTTTTCATCTAGGATGTAGCAGGGTGTTTTTAGATTCTGGAATTCCGGCGGGATCATTCCGCCGGTGGCTGTAAACGGAGCTCTTTTATCCAACCCTTCCATCAGTCTACCAGCTTTGGATCGTGGCTTTCGCTGCGTGGCAGACCATAACGGTCAAGTGCATCCAGGAACGGATCTGGATCAAATTCTTCTACAGTATACACACCTGGTCTGATCCATTTTCCGGTCAGCATCATAAGTGCTCCGCACATTGCCGGAACACCTGTTGTATAGCTGATTGCCTGGCTTCCTACTTCGTGGTAGCATTCCTGATGATCACATACATTGTAGATATAGTAGGTTTTTTCTTTTCCATCTTTTACACCTGTAAAGATACATCCAATATTTGTTTTTCCTTTTGTACGTGGTCCAAGGCTTGCAGGATCCGGAAGCAGTGCTTTCAAAAACTGGATCGGAACGATTTCCTGTCCATTGTACTGAATCGGTGTTGTGGAAAGCATTCCTACATCTTCAAGGCAACGCATATGATCCAGATAACTCTGTCCAAAAGTCATGAAGAAACGAATACGTTTTACACCCGGGATTGTTTTTGCAAGAGACTCAATCTCCTCATGGTGGAGCAGATACATATCCTTGTCTCCAACCTGGTCAAAGTTATATTCTCTCTTGATATCCATCGGCGGGATTTCTACCCAGTGTCCGTTTTCCCAGTAACTTCCCGGTGCACTTACTTCACGAAGATTGATCTCCGGGTTAAAGTTTGTTGCAAATGCATATCCATGATCACCGCCGTTGCAGTCCAGGATATCGATGGTATCAATCTGATCAAATTCATGCTTTAATGCATAGGCACAGTAAGCCTGTGTAACACCCGGGTCAAATCCACATCCAAGAAGTGCTGTAAGTCCTGCATCTTCGAATTTTTTACGGTATGCCCACTGCCAGGAATAATCAAAGTATGCGGAAAATCCTTCTTCTTTGCAGCGTTTTTCATAGATGGCACGCCACTCCGGATCATCGGTATCTTCCGGCTCATAGTTTGCTGTATCCATATAGTTTACACCACATGCCAGACATGCATCCATGATCGTCAGGTCCTGATAAGGAAGTGCGATGTTCATTACCAGATCTGGTTTGTAGCTGTTGATCAGTTCGATCAGCTGATCCACATCATCTGCATCCACCTTAGCTGTAGTAAGAACGGTTTTTGTCTTTCCTTTCAGTTTTTCTACAAGTGCATCACATTTTTCCTTTGTACGGCTTGCAATACACATTTCTGTGAATACCTCATCAACCTGGCAGCATTTCTGAATTGCCACACTGGCTACTCCTCCGCAGCCGATCACTAATACTCTACTCATAATTTTTCTCCTTTTTTATGTTGATATATTACTGTTTTCTATTAATATTATTTTGCAATCGCCAGAAGCAGTTCACGAAGGACCTTGCAGGCTGTTGCAGTTGAAACACCGCTCGCATCCAGCATAGGAGCCAGTTCATTGACATCTGCCCCTACCAGATTTGCCTGAGAAACGGTACGGATTGCTTTAAGAAGCTCTAAAAAGCTCACGCCACCCGCCTCCGGAGTTCCTGTCCCCGGAAATACTGACGGGTCCATACAGTCCAGATCAATCGTAAAATACACCGAAACCTGTTTCTCTTTCAGCTCTCTGACTGTTTCTTCCAGTCCTTCAAAAGTAAACGGATGAAAATCTGTGTGTCTGGAAGCAAACTGAAATTCTTCTCTCTCTCCACTTCGGATACAGAACTGATGGATATGACCGTCTCCCACAATTTCATAGCATCTTCGAAGAACACAGGCGTGACTTAATTTTGCTCCGAGATAATCATCTCTCAGATCTGCATGAGCATCAAAATGAATAATATGAAGATCCGGATATTTTGCAGCTGCGGCACGCACTGCTCCCAATGTTACCAGATGTTCTCCTCCCAGAAGCAGTGGGAATTTTCCTGCTTTCAAAATTTCTTCTGCTCTCTTTTGAATGTCTGAAAGTGCCATTTCACTGCTTCCAAAGCAAAGCTCCAGATCTCCGCTGTCAAATACGCTGATGTCTATAAGGTCTTTATCCTGGTACGGACTGTAGGTTTCCAGGCCAAAACTCTCATGGCGCATGGCTGATGGACCAAAGCGGGCACCCGGACGAAAACTTGTTGTAGAATCAAACGGCGCACCATAAAGAACAATGGATGCTTCCTCAAAACTGCTTTCGCAGCCGATAAAAGTTTCTATATTAGGTAAGATCATAAATTAATCCTCCACTTCTTTCAGCATGTCTTCCAGAAAAGCCGGAAGATAAAATGCCCCTTTATGGAGTCTGGTCGTATAGTAACGTGTACGGAGATTTAATGCATTCCATGCCTCTGCATCCAGGTCATCCACCGGATGATATTTTTTACTTGCAAATCCGAACAGCCAGTAACCTGCAGCAAAGGTTGGGATATGTGCCTGGTAAACACGGCTGATCTGGAAGGTGCTGGCAATCCTTTTATGACTGCGCTGCATTGCATGCGCATCTTCTGCGTAGAACGGGCTTCCCTGCTGGTTTACCATAATCCCGTCATCCTTCAGCGCATTGTAACAATTTCCATAAAATTCACGGGTAAACAATCCTTCAGACGGACCAAACGGATCAGAGGAATCCACGATGATAAGATCATATCTTGCTTCACATCTTCGGATAAATCTCAGCGCATTTTCATAATGAAGATGTACTCTTCTGTCATCCAGTCTGCAGGCATTTCCCGGAAGATAGGCACGACAGGCCTCAACAACCATCGGATCCATTTCTACCAGATCAATGTGACGCACTCTGTCATATCTGGTCAGTTCACGGACAACGCCGCCATCTCCGGCACCGATTACCAGAATGTCTCTTGCCTCTTTATGGACCGACATCGGCACATGCGTGATCATCTCATCATAAATAAATTCGTCACGCTCTGTCAGCATTACATTTCCGTCCAGAGTCAGCACTCGACCGAATTCCGGTGTCTCAAAAATATCAATTCTCTGATACTCACTCTGTCTGGAATAAAGCTGGCGGTTTACACGGATGCTGTGTTTCACATCTGGTGTATGAAATTCTGAAAACCACATTTCCATTGTCATTCCCTCCCTGTCAGAACATTCAGTCTCAAAATATCCGGATCTTCCGGTCCTGTCATATTACAGCCCTTTGCTTTGGCATACTCAATATAATCCAGGATCTCTGCTGTGATACGTTCTCCCGGTGCAAGAATCGGAATTCCAGGCGGGTAGCACATTACAAATTCACTGCAGACCTTGCCCTCGGTTTCACGAAGCGGCAGGCTGCATTTATCCGCATAAAAAGCATCCTGCGGGCTGGTCACTACCTGTGGATCAATATATTCCTGGCTCAGAAGTCCTGAACCATCTGTCTGAAAACGTCTGCGTATCTCTGCGAGCGCGCTCACAAGCCGCTCTACTTCCTGCGCACGGTCTCCAATGGAAAGATACGCAAGAATATTACCGATATCTCCAAACTCTATCTGAATATCATATTCGTCACGCAGAATATCGTACACTTCGATTCCAGCAAGTCCGATATCCAGCGTATGTACACTCAGTTTCGTTATATCAAAATCAAAAACGGAATCTCCGTTTACCAGTTCTTTGCCAAACGCATAATAACCGCCGATCGCATTGATTTCCTCTCTGGCGTATTCTGCCATATCGGCTACCTGGTGAAAAATCTGACGGCCGCGCTGTGCAAGGTTTCTTCTTGAAATATCAAGGCTTGACATAAGAAGATAGCTTCCTGAGGTCGTCTGTGTCAGGTTGATGATCTGGCGCACATAGCCGGGGTGGACGTTGGGGCCGATGAGCAGCAGGCTCGACTGCGTTAAGCTGCCGCCGCTCTTATGCATGGAGACGGACGCCATGTCCGCGCCTGCCGCCATGGCGGAGACGGGCAGACTGCCGCCGCCGAAGTAGAAGTGGGTGCCGTGGGCCTCGTCGGCGAGGCAGAGCATCCCGGCGTCGTGGGCCATCCGCACAATGGCGCGCAGGTCGCTGCAAATGCCGTAGTAGGTGGGGTTGTTCACCAGCACGGCCACGGCGTTGGGGTGCTCCTTGATGGCTTTTGCCACCTGCTCCCGCTTCATGCCCAGCGAGATGCCGAGGCGCTTGTCCACTTCGGGATTGACATAGACCGGCACTGCGCCGCAGAGCACCAGTGCGTTCAGCACACTGCGGTGGACGTTGCGGGGGAGAATGATCTCGTCGCCCCGCTTGCAGACGGTCAGCACCATGCTCTGCACCGAGCTGGTGGTGCCGCCCACCATCAGAAAAGCGTGTGCTGCGCCGAAGGCGTCGGCGGCCAGCTCCTCGGCCTCCCGGATGACCGATACCGGGTGGCAGAGATTGTCCAGCGGTTTCATGCTGTTGACGTCCACGCCCACGCACTGCTGGCCCAGAAAGGCCGTCAACTCCGGGTTGCCCCGGCCGCGCTTGTGGCCCGGCACATCGAAGGGGACCACCCGCATCTGTCGGAACTGTTCCAGAGCCTCGTAGATCGGTGCGCGGCGCTGGTCCAGCCGGAACCGTGTACGGTTCTCACTCATGTTTTTTCCTCCGTCCCTGACTCCTGCTGCAAACCATGCGGGCAAACAAAAAAGCACAAGCCCTGCACAGAAATGCAGGCTTGCGCTTTGAAAAAACCGTTTGAATGCGCGGACAAAGCCTCCGGGGCAAAGACGCCAGAGCCGTATCGCAGCATGATTCATCAGGATTCAAAAGGACGGGATGACGAGAGTCTATATAGCAACTACACTTTTACTACTCTTATTGACCGTTTCACAAGTCTGCGCACGCTCTGCGCAATTTCATGGTTGTAAAGGAACCAACTTATAAAATTTGAGCTTTTAACTCAATCAATAAGGCAACCAAAGTTGCCGATCGGCAGTGGACCCGGCTGTCCGTATGGCCTTAGCCCCCGATGGGCGGTCCGTAGGTAAATTGCTTTGAAAAACTCTTACAAACTCGATTCGTCTTTCAAAATCCAAGAAAGTATAACATGACATAATTGCTGTGTCAATATTTTGGTGAAAAATAATTTATAGAGGGGTTTTCCTGCAATTCTCAAAGTTTGTTGCGCGGCTACGGAATCGTTTCCGCTAAATTTGTCACTATTTTTGGAACTTTTCCACAAAAACAGGGGGTGCAAATTTGTGCATCAGGCCGATTTTGCAGTAAATCGCAAAAAACGATTGATTATTGCGCCGGAAAGGTGTATTATAAGATCAATCCGAAACGGAAACGTTTCCGACGAAACAAATCAACACCCTTGCAAATCATTGTTTTTCTTAAGAAGGAGGAAAAAACATGAACGCAAAAAAGACACTCTCGATGACTCTGGCAGCTGCTATGGCTGCGGGTCTGCTGGCAGGCTGCGGCGGCAGCTCCTCTACGGCTGCTTCCTCTACCAGCACCAGCACCGAATCCAAGGCTGAATCCACTGCCGCTTCTACCGAGGCGACCACTGATGCAGCCGGCAAGGTCTACTACCTGAACTTCAAGCCCGAGCAGGATCAGGATTGGCAGGATCTGGCCGCTGAGTACACCAAGGAGACCGGCGTGCCTGTGACCGTTGTCACCGCCGCTTCCGGCCAGTATGAGACCACCCTGATGAGCGAGATGGAGAAGAGCGAAGCTCCTACCCTGTTCCAGGTCAACGGCCCTGTGGGTCTGGCAAACTGGAAGGACTACTGCCTCGACCTGTCCGGCAGCCAGCTGTACGGCGAGCTGACCAGCGACTCTTTCGCACTGCAGGACGGCGACGCTGGTACCCGCATTGCATATGTCATCGAGACCTACGGCATCATCTACAACAAGGAGCTGCTGACCGCCGCCGGCTACACCCAGGACGACATCAAGGGCTTCGATGACCTGAAGAAGGTCGCCGACGACATTCAGGCCCGCAAGGCTGAGCTGGGCGTTGATGGTGCTTTCACCTCCGCCGGCATGGACGGTTCTTCCGACTGGCGCTTCAAGACCCATCTGGCAAACCTGCCCATCTACTACGAGTACAAGGCTGACGGCATCGGCTCCACCGACGCCATCAAGGGCACCTACCTCGACAACTACAAGAAGATCTGGGACCTGTACATCACCGACTCTACCTGCGACCCCAAGCTGCTGGCTTCCAAGACCGGCAACGACGCCGTGGCTGAGTTCGTGGGCAAGAAGGCCGTCTTCTACCAGAACGGCACCTGGGCCTACAATGACGTGAAGGATCTGGGCGACGACAATCTGGGCATGCTGCCCATCTACATCGGCGCTGAGGGCGAGGAGAACCAGGGCCTGTGCACCGGCTCCGAGAACTTCTGGTGCGTCAACAACACCTCCTCCGATGAGGATATTCAGGCTACTCTGGACTTCCTGTACTGGTGTGTCACCTCTGAGGCCGGCACCAGCGCGATGGCTGACAAGATGGGCTTCGTCATCCCCTTCAAGAAGGCTAAGGACTCCACCAACCCCCTCATCGCCATCGCCAACGATTACGTTGCTGAGGGCAAGACCAGCGTTGACTGGTGCTTCTCCACCATGCCTTCTGAGGAGTGGAAGAACGGCGTCGGTTCTGCACTGACTGCTTATGCAGCAGGCACTGGCAGCTGGGACGATGTGGTCACCGCCTTTGTGGACGGCTGGGCCAAGGAGTACAAGCTGGCCAACGGCTAAACGTTCTCCTTCTTCCGCAGTAGCTGGATAACGGGGAGGCGGGCGATGTGTTCGCCCGCCTCCCCTTCTTTTTCAGGAGGTATATCATGCAAAAGGCCATCAGTAAATATTGGCCGGTGTTCGTACTGCCCACTCTGCTGGCGTTCATCATCGGCTTCATCTGGCCCTTCATCTGGGGCATCTATCTTTCCTTCCAGCGTTTCACCACCGTGAGCAAGACCACCTTCGTGGGCCTGCAGAACTACATCAACGTCTTTTCGGACGAGACCTTCCTCCACGCTTTCAGCTTTACGGCGGCGTTCACCGTGGTGTCCACCGTTCTCATCAATGTCTGCGCCTTCGCCATCGCGCTGGTGCTCACCCGCGGCATCCGCGGCACCAACATCTTCCGCACCGTCTACTTCATGCCGAACCTTATCGGCGGCATCCTGCTGGGCTACATCTGGCAGATCCTGCTCAACGGTGTGCTGGCCAACCTGCAGAGGCCTCTGCTGGCGCTGGACGCCAAGGCCGGTTTCGTCGGTCTGGTCATCCTGATGTGCTGGCAGCAGATCGGCTACATGATGATCATCTACGTCGCGGGTCTGCAGAGCGTCCCCGGCGACCTCATTGAGGCTGCGAAGATCGACGGCGCAAACGACCGTGAGATCCTGTTCAAGATCAAGATCCCGATGGTCATGCCCAGCGTCACCATCTGCACTTTCCTCACTCTGACCAACAGCTTCAAGCTGTTCGATCAGAACGTGGCCCTGACCGCCGGTGAGCCTGCCAACGCCAGTGAGATGCTGGCCCTGAATATCTACAACACCTTCTATGGCCGCTCTGGTGCTCAGTGGAAGGGCATCGGTCAGGCAAAGGCCGCAGTGTTCTTCCTCATCGTCGTGATCATCTCGCTTATCCAGCTCAAGTTTACCCGCTCCAAGGAGGTGCAGCAGTAATGCCGAAAGATAAAAAAATGTGGGACAACATCCTCACTGTCATCATGAGCCTGCTGTGCCTGCTCTGGATCTACCCCATCGTCCTGATCTTGCTGAACAGCCTGAAAATAGAAGGCACCTTCACCACTTCCACCGTCTTCAAGCTGCCTACGGCTGAGACCTTCGCGGGCCTTAGCAACTACATCTACGGCGTCACCAAGATGGGCTTTCTGTCCAGCCTTGGCTACAGCCTCGTCATCACCGTGTCCAGCGTGGCCCTCATCCTGCTGTGCTGCTCCATGACCGGCTGGTACCTTACCCGCGTGAACAACAAGCTGAGCAAGTTCATGAATCTGCTCATCGTCTTCTCCATGGTCGTCCCCTTCCAGATGGTCATGTTCACCCTGTCCAAGACCGCCGACACCCTCAATCTGAACACCCCCTGGAACATCTGCATCATCTATCTGGGCTTCGGTGCCGGTCTGGCCGTGTTCATGTTCACCGGCTTCATGAAGAGCGTCCCCATCGAGATCGAAGAGGCTGCCATGATCGACGGCTGCAGCCCGATCCAGATCTTCTTCAAGGTCGTCTTCCCCATCCTCAAGCCCACCATGATCTCCACCGCCATCCTTGAGACGATGTGGGTCTGGAACGACTACCTGCTGCCCACGCTGGTGCTGGACATCAAGAAGTACCGCACCATTCCCATGGCCATTCAGTATTTCCGCGGCGGCTATGGCCGCGTCGAGCTGGCCCCCATGATGGCCTGCATCATCATCGCCATCATCCCCATCATCATCCTTTACATGACCTGCCAGAAGTACATCATCGAGGGTGTCGTGGCAGGCGCTGTCAAGGGTTAAAACAAGGAGGTTCCAGCCATGCGTGCAAGCGGCATTCTGATGCCCGTCTTCAGCCTGCCGGGTCCTTACGGCATCGGCACGCTGGGAAATGAAGCCTTTGCCTTCGTCGATTTCCTTGCGGCTGCAAAGCAGACCTACTGGCAGATACTCCCCATCGGCCCTACGGGCTACGGGGACAGCCCCTACCAGAGCTTTTCTGCCTTTGCCGGCAACCCCTACTTTATCGATTTCCGTCTGCTGGCAGTGGACGGTCTTCTCACCGAGGCTGAGCTGCCCGCGCCCCAGCCGGTGGGTCTCGTCGATTACGGTGCGCTCTACCAGCAGCGGCCCGTGGTGCTCCATAAAGCGGCTGACCGCCTGCTGGCTTCCCCCACCCCGGCCTATGAGGCTTTCTGTGAGGCCCAGAGCGGCTGGCTCGAGGACTATGCCCTCTTCATGGCCCTGAAGGAGGAGTTCCAAGGCAAGCCCTGGCAGGAATGGCCTGACGGTCTGCGTCTGCGCCAGCCGGCGGAGACGGCTGCCTACCGGGCGAGCTTCTCCC
>OGUK01002370.1_pt1 | contig 10420 bp, 4 predicted proteins | sample 1553151 | NCBI WGS metagenome assembly OGUK01 (sample SAMEA2580208, study PRJEB22360) | human gut metagenome | biome: human gut; feature: human-associated habitat; material: faeces | place: Denmark | collected 2008/2010
CGCCGGACTTCACACATGGCCGCATCCGCCGCATCGGCGACCTCTACCGCATCGAATCCGACAAGTCGGCGGGCTTCGTCTTCGCCGTCACGCCGTCGAACTGGGTCGCTGCCGAGGCCGACGGCGTCCAGCCGCTTTTCTGGGCGGCGCTCGACGAGGCGGATGCCCGTGACGAACAGCACGACTTCCATTTTGCAAGCGTCGATCAGTCGCGCTACACGGTGATGTTCTTCACGGATCTACATCTGACCAACTCCTCCGAAAAGCGCGATCTCGATCACTACCGCAGCATCGCGCTGGCGTCGATCTCCGACGAGGCGGCGCAGGCGTCGGCGCGCGGACCGGTCTACTCGCTCAATTTGGGCGATCTGTCGCACGATCTCTATTGGTATCAGTACGATTTCGACGTTTCCTCGGCCAAACGTTTCCTCGAACAAAACGGTTTTCCGACGTTGCTGTACAGCATTCCGGGCAACCACGACAACGACGGGGCGACGCCCGCCGGAGCCGGTGTCGACCGTCGTGCCGAACATCTTTATCGCCGTACGTTCGGCCCGACCTACTATGCGATGAATATCGGCGACGTGCATTGGATCATGATGGACAACATCATCTATAAGAATACGCCCGGCAAGGGGAAGAAAAACGTCGGTGTAGTCGGCGCCCGAGACTACGACAAGGGGTTCACGCCCGAACAGCTGGCGTGGCTTCGGCGCGACCTGGCGACGGTCGACGCCTCGAAAACAGTCTGCCTCTGCACGCACTGTCCGGTCTTCTTCGACCGCGACCGCCGGACGCTGCTGACCGACCGCAGTCAGGTGGATTCGCTCGATGCGCTCTTCTCGCGCTTCGAGCGGGTGCATATCTTTTCGGGACACGCTCACCGGACGCTCTATACGCAGGACGCCGACTACCCGCGTTTCGACCAGTACGTGCTGCCCGCCACGTCGGGCGACATGTGGGTGGCGAACAACGATTTTCAGGCGTTGTGCCCCGACGGCAGCGATGCGGGGTTCGTCGTGGCGAGCGTCGACGGCGGAAAGTTGCGCTGCGACTACCGCACGCATCTCTACGACCGCAAGGTGTTGCGCGCCTACGATATGAATGCCGTGGGCGAATACTACCGTAACGACAGTCTCGTCCGCGTGCAGCGACGGCTCTATCCCGACCGTGCCGACTACGGTCGCGAGGAGTATGCGAACTGCGTCTACGTCAACTATTGGGGGTATCTGCCGGGGCATCGGGTCGAACTGTTCGAGGAGGGGCGCTCGCTCGAAGTCGTGCAGGTCGAAGACGAAGACCCGCTCTACAACATCAGCCACTACCTGCCCGAACTGGCACGGAAACCCGTCTTCAAGAAGGGCGATGCCAGGGTCGTCAGCCACCACATGTTCGCCGCCAGGGCGCGGACGGCGACGGCTCCCGTCGAAATCCGGATTACGGATGCCGACGGCGTTCTCCTGCACAGGGAGACGCTCGAACGTCCCAAGAAATTCGACAAGGAGGCGCGGTAATCTCTCCGTTCTTTTTTGAATATTGCTAATCGGTTGTTTTATATCCGATTAGCGATATTTATACCCGATTTGTTGAAACGTTACAACTAAAACGAATTCTGTTACGATTAGAATAATATGATTTTAATAAATTATATTCCTTATTGAAACGTTTCAATTTTTCGCTTTTTTTCATACCTTTATGAACCGACTAACCAATTCACATTACTAACCAAACACTTATCGTATGATCCGAAACTTACTACCATGGACGGCGGGGTGCCTTCTGGCGGCATTCGCCGTGTCGTCGTGCGAGAGCGACGACGTCGACTACGGACCCATTTCGGCGGCTATCGAGATCGGCGTGGAGGAGGTTACGCCGAGCTCCGCGAAGATCAGGCTGACGACCGAACAGGAGAACGTGGCCTCCTACAAGATCGTCAAGCCGACGCCGATCTCCGAATTCGAGTATGCGGCCCACGACGCCATCGACCGTCTGGCCTTCATCGAGGAGCGCGGCGAAGCGGCCGGGGCTCCTTTCGAGCAGACGTTGGCCGGCCTGATGCCCAAGGTGGAGTACTCCTTCGCCGTGGTGGGACTCGACGCCTCCGGCCAGCGGATTACGGCTCCCACGTTCGCACGTTTCACGACCGCTTACGCTTCGTCGCTGGTCGAAGCCCGCTTCGAGACGAATCCCGACGAGACCTTCACCTTCACGGGCAAGATCACGCCGAACGCTTACACGGTCTCCTACCGCTACATTTTCGACAGCGACCACAACGAAGCCACCGAGGCCGAGCTCAGGGCGCTGCTCGAAGCCGGCGGCAGCGGCGTGAAGACCGACAAGGGCGTCAAGGAGCTGGAACTCGTCAAGTCGGACAAGGCGGGCGTCACGCTGGCCGTTCTCTCTTATGACGATGCGAACCGTCCGGGCGAATTCACCAGCACGTTCGTTTCGACCGAGGACATGGCGTCGGTGATCGTCGACGGCAAGGAGACGCAGCTGGCCCGTCCGACCGAGGGCGTCGACATCTTCGAAGGAAAGGTCGCCGTGCCGGCCAAGTCCGGGTTTACGGTCGAAATCAACAAGGTCGCCTACGGATTCGCACCTTACAGCGGCAACGGCGGCGTGGGCAAGGTCGAGAACATGATGTCGGCCGCACCCTATTACAGCAGCAGTACGATCGCCGATTCGCGCGGTTACGACTGCAAGATGGCCGTAGGTCGGATGGCCGCGACGGCCGACGGCGGCAATGATTTCTGGACGAATCTTTCGGAGGATGCACATATCCTCGTCCGCGTCGATCTGACTTATGCCGACGGCACGCCGCGCTATTGGTTGGAACTGGTCGAGGCCGACGACCCGAATCTGCTGCTCGAACAGAATTTCGATCTCTTCGTCTGGGGCGGCGACTATACGTTGGCCTCCGGCGGCAAGGGGACCGCACCCGTTGCCGACAGCGAATCGGCGGCCGACCTCGACGGTACGGAAGAGGGTACCAAGGGCGGTGCGACCTACACGACTCCCAAACCCGATATTTGGAGCACGGCGGACGGTGCCGCCGACGGCGATGTGATCGCCGGCGATCTCTATCTGAAAAACCGGAATATGACGGGGTGGGAAGTCCGCCGCATCGCCGAGCATCCCGGGACGGTGCGTCTGAACAAGTCTGCATCGGGATCTCATAAGTACAGCGGTTATCTCAAAACGCCGAAACTGGCTGCCCCGGCCGCCCCGACGAACATCACGCTCGAATTCGATATTTGCCGTTTCGCGGGCGACGGCGATATTTACATCACCGTCGAAGGCGCCGGAACGTATACCGCCGCTGCGGTCAATATCGACGGCGCTGCCGCCGCGACGACCGTCGCCGCTTCGGGAACGGATTTCGTAGTGACGAACGACTTGTGCTCGAAGCAGGCCAATACCGTAATAAACAAGCCGTGGTCGCATGTCGAGTTGTCGATCGCCGGTGCGACGGCCGAGACGCAGATCAAGTTCGACGGTTCGAGAGGCAAGGACTCCGCGTCGGATCGCTGTCTGTTGGATAACATCAAAATCACGAAGTAATCCGTCTACTTAACAAGACCTATCATGAATAAAATCAAGCATATAATCGTCCGTAGCGTACTCATCGTCCTGCTCGTAGCAGTAGGGGGGGGGAATTTGTACGCGCAGAAATCGCAGCTTAGCGGTACTGTAAGCGATGCAGAGAATATCCCGCTCGTAGGCGCCTCGATCATCGTCGAGGGAACGCATGTCGGTACTACGACCGACGCCGACGGAGCCTTCCGCCTTCCTGCCGCTCCGGGGCAGCGACTCACCGTCTCCTATCTGGGTTACAAGTCCAAAACCGTAACCGTCGGCAGCAGGACCTCGCTGGACATCATACTCGAAAGCGACAATTCACTCATCAACGAAGTCGTGGTCGTCGGCTACGACACGCAGAAAAAGGTCAATCTGACCGGTTCCGTCGCGTCGGTCTCGGCCGAAGACCTCGCCAACCGTCCCATCGTATCCTCGTCGACCGCACTCCAAGGCATCGCCCCCGGCGTGACCGTTACCACGCAGAGCGGAGCTCCGGGCGGCGACGGCGGCATGATCCGCGTGCGCGGTATCGGAACCTTCGGCGGTTCGAGCGCCGCGCCGCTGGTGCTCATCGACGGGGTGGAGGGCAGCCTCGATGCCGTCGACGCCACGCAGATCGACCAGATTTCGGTGTTGAAGGACGCCGCCTCGTCGGCCATCTACGGTTCACGTGCGGCCAACGGCGTCATCCTCGTGACGACCAAGCGCGGCAAGAAGGGGCAGACGTCGGTCACCTACCGCGGTTACGTCGGCTGGCAGTCGCCCACCGACACGCCCGAAACGGTCAGCGCCGAGGAGTACATGATCCTCAGCCGCGAAACGTCGTTCAACGACGGCAAGGAGTCGATCTATACCGACGACTACATCGCCCGCTACCGCGAGAACAACCGTATCGATCCCGACAACTATCCGCTCACCGACTGGCAGGACCAGATTCTCACCGGATCGGGATTCACCCACAACCACAATCTCTCGCTGACGGCCAGCACCGAACGCGTGCGCGTCATGACCTCGTTCGGCTACCTCGACCAGAAGGGCATCATCAAGCGCACCGACTACCAGCGGTACAACGTGCGCAACAACATGAACATCGACTTCTCGGACAAGCTCTCGATGCGCTTCGACGTTTCGTTCGTCAACGGCGACCGCCGCCGCATCCCGCAGCAGAATACGCTGTTCAACTACATGAACACGCGCGACCCGCTGATCCTGTCGCGCTGGTCGACGGGCTACTGGGCCGGTCTGTCGGGCGGCAGCACCAACGTCCTGCCGACGCTCGAAGGCGAGGGAGGCAACGTGAAGAACAACACGATCCGCCTGAACGGAGCTGTGACGCTCACCTTCAAGCCCGTCAAGTGGCTGACGCTCGAAGGCATGGTCGCCCCGCGCTACGTGACGACCAACAACCATACCTTCGTCAAGAAGATGAAATTCTACTCCGACGCCTTCGGCACGGTGTCGAACAGCTCCAACGTCGCGTTCAACTACCTCGACGAGTCGGCCAACCGCTCGTTCTACGGCAACTACCAGTTCACGGCCGCCTTGCAGCATACCTTCGCGCAGAACCACAATTTCAAACTGTTGCTGGGCGCTTCGCGCGAGACCTACGACAACAAGACCCTTTCGGCGCACCGCGAGGACTTCGCCTATCCCGATTACGAGGTGATCGGCGCCGGCGCCGACAACGAGACGAAGGACAACGGCGGCGGTCATGCGCAGTGGGCGTTGCAGTCCTTCTTCGGCCGTCTGAACTACAATTTCAAGGAGCGTTACCTTTTCGAGGCGAACGTCCGTTTCGACGGCTCGTCGCGTTTCGCCAAGGGGAATCGCTGGGGTATCTTCCCCTCGTTCTCCGGAGCGTGGCGTCTGACCGAGGAGCCTTTCATGCAGGATGTACGCCGGACGCTGAGCGAATTTAAGATCCGCGCCTCCTACGGCCAGTTGGGCAACCAGAACATCGGCTCGAACTATCCCACGATCCAACAGCTGGACGTCAGCTCGATTTCGGTCAACGACGTCATCACCCCGATCGTCACGCAGACGACGCTGGCCAATCCCGACATTACCTGGGAATCGACCGAAATGTACGACGTGGGTATCGACGCCACGCTTTTCGACAAGCTGAGCGTCACGGCCGACTGGTATTACAAGAAGACCCACGATATTCTGCTTACGCTCGATATCCCATCGATCATCGGTCTCGGCGCCCCCTATCAGAATGCCGGAATGGTGCGCAACGTGGGTTGGGAGGTCGCCGTCGGGTATCATAACAAGTGGCGCGATTTCTCGTTCGGCGTCGAGGCCAACCTGTCGGACGTGGTCAACAAGATCATCGACATGAAGGGCACCACGGGCGGCAGCGGCGCGATCCGCAATCAGGAGGGATCGGCCATCAACTCGATCTACGGGCTCAAATGCGTGGGAATGGCCCGCACGCAGGAGGAGGCCGACTGGGTGAACGAGAACTGTCCGCAGTACGGCGTGACGACCAAGCCCGGCGATCTGATCTATGCCGATATGGATGACAGCGGTACGATCGACGATAAGGACATGACGATCATCGGCAGCACGGTGCCGCGCTATACCTACGGCGTGAATCTCAGCTTCGGATGGAAAGGATTGAATCTGAGTGCCTTCTTCCAGGGTGTCGGCAAGGTCGACGGCTATCTGAGCTCCTATTACGTGCAGCCCTGCCAGCAGGGCGGAACCTTCCGCAAGGAGCATCTCGACCGCTGGAACGAGACGAATCCCAACGGCAAGTATCCCCGTCTGACGATGACCGACGCCAACAACTGGAAGCAGTCGTCGTTCTGGATGCGCAGCGCGGCCTATTGCCGTCTGAAAAATATCCAGCTGAGCTATACGCTTCCCAGAACATGGCTGAAAAAGCTGCGCATGAAGTCGGCGATGGTCTTCGTCAATGCGCAGAACCTCTTCACGATCACCGATTTCTATCAGGGCTTCGATCCCGAGGTGGCCTATTCGGGATCGGGCGACGGCGTGGAACTGGGCGCCGTGGCCTACAACTATCCGCAGGTGAAAGTAGTTACGATGGGTGTCGAACTGAAATTCTAAAAAAGCAGAATCATGTTAAAGAAAATAATCTATCTGATCGTATCGGGCGGTCTGCTGCTGTCGGGCTGCTCGCTGGATTACGAACCGCTCAACGGCCCCTCTTCGGGATCGTTCCCCGCGAGCGAGGAGGAGGCGATGGCAGGGCTTTACGCCGCCTACAAGGGGTTGGCGAACATGACGGTCAAGGAGACCCCCTTCCCCATGCGGATCAACGACTGCATCAGCGACATCGGCACCTACCGTACGGGTGCAGGCAATCAGATCAAGGCGATGAGCTCGACGCTGACGGCCGACAACACGATGTGCGAGAAGGTATACAAGACGGTCTACAAAATCGCCGGCCGCGTGCATCTGGTGCTGGACAATCTGGACAGACTGCGGGGCGTCATCCCCGAAGACAGGTTCAACCAGATCAAAGCCGAGCTGCTCTGTATCCGCGCCTATTACTACGACTTGGGGTGCCAGTTCTACGGCGACATCCCCTTCATCGACCACCAGCTCGATCTGGACGATTACTCCGACTATCCGCGTATCCCGCGCGAGCAGGTGACCGCGCGGCTGTTGCAGGATCTCGACGACGACCTGCTCGATTACCTGCCCGTGCAGTGGAATCCGGGCACCTACGGTACGACGCGCATCGGCCGTGTGGCCGCCTACGCCCTCAAAGCGCGCATCGCGCTGAACTGGGGGTTGTGGGAGGAGGCCGCACGCTGTTCGAAGATCGCCACGACGCTCGCCGAGGGCGTCTACGATCTCGAACCGCTCGACTGCACCTACTACGCTACCCACGCCGACGGCGAACCTTCGGCGGCCAATCTGTTCGGATTCGCCGGCCAGACCAGCCGCGAATGGTTGTGGGCGATTCAGTATAACCGTCTGATCAACTACACGTCTGCCACCTACTATGAAGCGCCTCGTATCCACGGCGGTTGCAGCTGGCTCGGCCCGTCGCAGGCGATGATCGACACCTTCCAGTGCACCGACGGCAAGCCGATCACCGAATCGCCGCTCTACGACTGGCAGAATCCGTGGGCGAACCGCGATCCGCGTCTCGATCTGTTCTGTCTGCGTCCCGACACCCGCCTGTGGGGAGTCCAGTACGACACCGACGTGCGTGTCGAAAAGGTGAAGGACTACAACCAGTCGACGGCGGGCAAAGAGGTGCTCATCAGCAACGCCGACGCCGTGGGCAACAAGAGCGAGTATGCGGCCAACGGCAGCAAGGGGCCCGGCGGTTATCTGTGGCGCAAGTACTCCGACAAGGGGATGATGGGACTGGTCAACGGTACGAAGACGGAGGACGACATCAATGCGGGAATCATCCGTTTCGCCGAACTGCTGCTCATCGAGGCCGAGGCCAACATCGAGTGGGACGGCGGCGATCTGGCGATCGCCGAGGCGAACATCAACCGGGTGCGCGCCCGTGTGAACATGCCTCCCGTGACCGACCGTTCGCGCGAGGGCTTGCGCAAGGCGCTGCGCTACGAGCGCAAGGCCGAACTGTGCAACGAAGGGTTCCGCTGGTTCGACATCCGCCGCTGGAAGATCGCTTCCAAGGCGGTCAACGGCCCGATGTACGCTCCGGGGTATTCGACGGTGCAGAATCCGGGAAACTACATCTCCAACGTCAAGCCTTCGTTCGATGACGACTGGGTGGTGACTTACGATCTTTCCGATACGTGGGACGGCAAGACGGGCAATCTGCGCGTGTTCCAGACGATGGTCTTCAATCCCGAAAAGGATTACCTCTGGCCGATCCCCTACACCGAGCTGGTGACGAATCCGGCGATCGGCGTCGAAAACCAGAATCCCGGTTATTGACGGTGTTCCACCGGTGCGGAGTCCGCTTTCGGGCGCTCTCCCGCACCGGTTTTTACCGATGAACAGTATAAATTTCAATAAACATGTATATGAGAACCAGATATTTCATTGCGGGCATTCTGCTTCTGGCGCTCTTCGCGGGATGTTCGTCGGATTCCGGCGAAGGCGACGCGCCCGGCGGCGGTTCGGGCGATCTCTACGGCTACGTTCGGGACGCTTCGGGGAGTGCGATCGAGGGGGTCGTCGTCTCCGACGGCTACACCTGTACGGTCACCGGCGCCGACGGACGCTATGCGATGCAGCGGCATCCGAACGCCTATTACGTCTACTATTCGACGCCGGCCGACTGCAAGGTCGAGGTCGACCCGTCGACGGGACTGCCGCTGTTCTACCAGAAGATCAGGAAATCGCAGCCGCAGTACGATTTCACCCTTACCCGTCAGGCCGAGGAGACGAAATTCCGCATGCTGGCCATCGGCGACCCGCAGGTGACCACCACGGCGCAGGTCTACCGTTTCGAGACGGAGACCGTCGCCGACATCAACTCCTACGTGGCGGCCCAGACGGACGGACTGCCCACCTATGCGATCACGCTGGGCGACATCGTGGGCAACAAATGGGAACTCTATCCCGATATGGTCAAGGCGATGGCGCGGAGCAAGACGTCGGTTCCCGTCTTCCAGACGATCGGCAACCACGACCACGAGTTTCCGCAGGTGACCGACCTCTCGGCGCAGCGTAGATACGAAGCCTCGTTCGGGCCGGTCAACTACTCCTTCACGCGGGGCGACGTCCACTTCGTCTCGATGGACGACATTATCCACAAGGCGACGGGCAGCGATGCCTACACGAGCGGTTTTCTCGACTGGCAGTTCGAGTGGCTGAAACAAGATCTGAGCTACGTGCCCAGGACGTGCGCCGTGGTGCTGTGCGTCCACATTCCGTTCCGCGGCGGATTCAACGGCGCGGGCGAGACCTATTTCGACGAGGTGCTGGAGCTGCTGGCGCAGTTCGACCGGGCGTGGATCTTCTCGGCGCATACGCACAACAACAAGACGAACTACACGCACGCGGTCGGTTCGAAAAAGATCCGCGAGTATATCCTCGGGACGTCGTGCGGCGCGTGGTGGCACGGTACGGTCTGCACCGACGGAGCGCCCAACGGCTACGGCGTCTTCGAGTACGACGGCACGTCGCTCACGAACATGATCTACAAGCCGACACGCTACGACGAGACCTTCCAGATCCGTCTCTACAACGGCGAAGACGTCTTTACGGGCGGTACGGCCAAGTCGTGGAAGTTCGATCTGCAACAGCCGAAGAACCGGCTGATGGCCAACGTCTGGAATGCCGACGATACGTGGACGATCGAGGTCTACGAGAACGGCGTGAAGACGGGCGACATGGCGAAGAAATCGATGATCGATCCGTGGTCGTCGGCCTATTTCTGCGGCTTCTGCGGTTTGAAGGAGAGCTACGCCAGCAAGAACGACCATATCTTTTATTATACGGTCAAGAGTCCCGGTGCCGCGCTGCGCGTCGTGGCGCGCGACGGTTACGGCAACGTCTTCGAGCAGACCGAGATCACGACGCCGCTCGAAGCGGACTATCCCGACGCCTATTGACCGCTCGCTACGGTCGGTAGTATTTAGTTCCAGCGAAGGAGGCCCGGCGATCCGCCGGGCCTCTGGCGTAGTTGGGCGGGATGCGCTCCTCCTGTTTCCTCGCCGGATGGGGCGTTATTGTTCGAACGCTACGACCTTCGCCCGTATCGCCGTGAGGGTGATCCCTCCGGCGAGCGCCGTGATGCGCAGGGCGGGTGCGGCGTCGTGGAGCAGCACTTGGTGCGTGACGGTGCGCTTGTCGGGGACGTCGAGCGTGAAGGTTTGGCCGCCCAGCTCGATGCGGGCGCTGCCTTCGGCTTCCAGTTCCAGGTAGAGGG
>OGUK01002372.1_pt1 | contig 10410 bp, 8 predicted proteins | sample 1553151 | NCBI WGS metagenome assembly OGUK01 (sample SAMEA2580208, study PRJEB22360) | human gut metagenome | biome: human gut; feature: human-associated habitat; material: faeces | place: Denmark | collected 2008/2010
ATATAATCCCTGATGATTCGGATAAAACATAAATCCATTTTGCGAAGGTATATTTTCTACTCCATGACCGTCTATATGAAGATTTCCTCCACGATTAGCTGCATGGTCAATTTTTTTCAACATGGCATAGCGCTGTTCCTCTGTGTATTTATCCACATGCGCAGCATACCAGTTCAGCATAATCCAATAATATGGTACGAATATAATATTCTTCAGTACCATTACAATGATTCTTTTCATTTCCAAGCTCCTTTCCTCTATGCAAAACTCCCCTATGAGATAAAAATATTTTTTCGATCCCATATCAGATCACGATATGAAAAAGGGCCACTGCAAGATTCAATCATCCTGCAGCAGCCTCCCTTCTACTCTGCATCCAGCTTATTCGCAATTTTCTCCTCATACCCCGGGTTCTTTTTGATAAATACATTGTATGCTTTCGTATAAGTCTTATAAGAATCTGCAGTCATAAACTTGGCATAGTCATCTGCAGCCTGATTCCGCAGATCATCTGTGATCTCGGAAGGTGACATTACATAGTATTTACCATCTTTTTTCTCCGTCATATAGGTTCCTACGCATGGATACTCCTGGTCATTTTCCAATACCAGATTGTAAATAATGTACACGTAAGTATAATCGCCGTTTTCGGAAAGAATATCGCACTGTTCTACTTTTACTTTTGTTGGATTATGAGCAGCAAAATATTTTAAAGTAGCATCAATCTCATTCTGTAGAAGTTCATTGGTATCCTTTTCCTGAGAATAACACTGCTTCACCTTCTTCTCACTTCCGCTTACGTAATTCTTTATAAGAGCTTCCACTACTCCCTCCGGCGATTTATGATTTACACCGCATCCGGACATTGCCATGATAAGCATCATGGCAACACCCAGGATTAAAATTCTGGTTCTTTTTTTCATACTTCACAGATTCCTTTATTCTGCATCATTTGTCTCCTGTGAATCCTCTTCTTCGAAAACTTCCTCAGTCTCCTCAGTCGGCTCCTCACTGCTGCCGTTCTCCGTATTTCCTTCTGCTTTCTCGCGAACCTTGGCAAGACTTGCCACTGTTACACCCTCATCCAGATTGATCAGCTTCACTCCGGAAGTGATTCTTCCAAGAATAGAAATTCCGGCACAGGTAATACGAATAATGATTCCTTCTGTAGTGATCATCATAATCTCGTTTTCTTCATTGCGTTTTTTTGCACAATACAATATAATAATTTCAGAGTTTATTTATGCAAAAAGACGAAAGGATGTACATATGAAACACAAAAAAGACTGGTATAAAGATCTGGTGATCTACCAGATTTACCCAAGAAGTTTTAAAGATGGCAACAATGATGGAATCGGTGATCTGAAGGGAATGATTGAGAAGCTGGATTATCTGAAGGAGCTTGGCATCAATGCAGTATGGATGTCTCCTGTCTATGCTTCTCCGAATGTGGATAACGGTTACGATATTTCTGATTACTTCGCGATCATGGAAGAATTCGGAACTATGGAAGACTGGGATGCTTTCCGCGACGGTGCGCATGAACGAGGTATCGCCATTATCATGGATCTGGTCCTGAACCATTCTTCAGATAAACATAAATGGTTCCGGGAATCAAAGAAATCCCGCAATAATCCTTACAGTGATTACTATATCTGGCATGATCCTGCACCGGACGGAGGCGCACCCAACTGCTGGATGTCCGTATTTGGCGGAAGTGCCTGGGAATATATTCCTGAACGTGGACAATACTATCTCCATTTCTTTGCTAAAGAACAGCCGGATCTGAACTGGGATAATCCGGAAACTAAAGAGAAAATTTTTGATATTATCCGTTTCTGGAATGAGAAAGGTGTTGACGGATATCGCATTGATGCCATCAGTTATCTTGACAAAGGACTGGACGGACGTGCAGATATGAATGAACCCATTGGTACTGTAGCGTGTGTAAATCTGGAGGGAACCCACCGCTACATCCGTGAAATGGTTGCAGAAACAATGACTCCCGACAATCTGATGAGTGTAGGAGAAGTTAATATCAACAATGAACAGGATGCCATCAACTATTCCAGCGCAGCAAGCAAAGAATTTAACATGGCTATTCCATTTGTCCCTCCGATTGTTGAAATCCAGACATGGTCACCAGAGAAAATGAAACGTGATCTTAAGAAAGATTATGAAATCCTGAAAAAAGACGGATGGTGGGCAAGATTTTTAAGTAATCACGACAAACCGCGTCAGGTTTCCCTCTACGGAAATGACAGAGAATTCTGGTCAGAATCTGCCAAAATGCTGGCATGTTATCTGCACACGCTTCCCGGTACCCCCTTTGTTTTCCAGGGTGAAGAATTGGGAATGACCAATGTTGCCTTCCCATCTATCGATGATTACGATGACATTGATACCTGCAATTACTATAAAACCATGATTGAACAGGGAACTTCTCCTGAAGAAGCACTGGCAGAATCCAGAAGTATCAGCCGTGATAATGCAAGAACGCCTATGCAGTGGAACGACAGTCCAAACGGCGGATTTTCTGAGCATACTCCGTGGCTGGGTGTCAATCCAAACTACAAACTCATTAACGCAGAAAGCCAGATGAATGATGACGCTTCCGTTTTCAGATTCTACCAGAATCTCATCGCACTACGCAAAAAACACCCGATAATGGCTCATGGAGATTTCAAACTCTGCTGCCCGGAAGAGGGACCGATTATTGCCTACACCAGAAGCTGGCAGAACGAGACATGGCTGGCAGTGCATAATTTCTCTGCATCCATGCAGAAATTCCATTATGGCGCTGAAGATATTGAATTACCGTGCAACACTCCCGTAATCATTTCCAATTACGGAGAAAATGAAGTTGAATACGGAATTGGAACACTTGTACTCAAACCTTACGAAACCGTAGTATTCCAGTTACATTAAGCAACTTCATCAATACAGACAGTAAAAAGCAGAACCATTGAATCACTATCCCTCAATGGTTCTGCTGCTTTTGTGTATTTGTTTTTCATTTATTTGACTGCCATTACTTTGCATTTCTTTTTGTAAAATGCAATACCATATTTCAAAATATGCTCTACTCCCTCTTCCAGCAGCTGCTCCTCGTATCGTCTGTCTTCTATCTGTTTTAATGCCTCTTCACTGACAGCTTCCAGATTCCCTGTTTCGGCATATTTTATTTCTATAATGATTCCTGTTTCCTGATCTTCTGTTTCTATCAGAATATCACTGTATCCATCACCTGATTCTTTATTTGATGACACACTCCAGTTCTGCTGAAATCCAAGAATTCCAAGTAAAATCCCATGATAAAAATTCTCTTTCATCTGTTTTTTTACAAAGGTATCCCGAATACTGATGGTTCTTTTCAGATAATTGTTCAAACTTTGTTCTACCACTTCGGAATTTCCATCTTTTAGTGCATTACAGAATTTTTCAAGTGCTTCTCCATTCTCAGAAACAGTTTTCTTAAAATATTCCATAATCTGTGTCAGAAAAATATTACGTATTTCCATATTAGGAATGGTAAGCATGAACGTATTTGTATCTTTTCTTTCGGTCTGTGTGAGATATCCCGTAGTAAAAAGAACACTCCACAGGTTTTCAATCGAAGCATACATATCCTGATATGTCAGTTCCTGATGAATCTCCTTTACAATTGTTTCTCCTGCTATCAGTTTCTCAATTTCCTTTCTGACCGTTCCCTTATCAGTCTCCTGAATAAAACGTTTTACCGCTTCATTACTGCTGGTATTAGACCAGTAATTCTGTGGCTGCGCCATATTATTTATACGCAATTCGTCACAATAATTTATCACATCCCAGGGACAATAAACCTCTACATTCCCAAACCGATATCCGTCATACCACATTTTTATTTCATCATAATGCTCAGAAAGTTCATAATATTCCAATATATTCTTTACATCTCTGTCCGTAAATCCAAAATATTCATCAAACTGTACATCCGCCACTGACAAAACTTTCAGATTATTTAATCCTGTAAAAATACTCTCCTTTGAGATACGCATGCAGCCTGTAAGCACAGCAAACTTCAGACTGTCATTTGTTTTTAATGCATTTTCAAACAAGTTACGGATCAGCAGAGTCATTGAATTGTAATATCCCAATTCAAATGCTTTCGCCAGAGGCACATCATATTCATCAATCAATAAGATAACTTTCTGACCATGATGTTTCTCCAGAAGTTCTGACAGAATCCTCAGACTACTACACAGAACAGATTCCTTCATATCCGGCAGAAGCAATGATTTGAACGCATCCTTATCATATTCTGTCAAACGTTCACTTTCCAGTAAATACTGGAATCTACGCGCCTCACCATTTACAATCTGTATTGCCATATCACATGCTTTTTCATAAGTTTGCGCGCTGATACTCTTCAGGGAAATAAAAATCACAGGGAACTTTCCCATGTATTGTTCGCAAAGATAAACTTCTCTGGAAATTCTTGTTCCTTTAAAGCAGTTCTTATCACCGTTTAATTCAAAGAATGCTTTCAGCATACTCATATTCAGTGTTTTACCAAATCTTCTCGGACGTGTAAACAGATTCACCTCCGCCCAATTATCCAGAAGTTCTTTGATAATCATCGTTTTGTCTACATAGTAGAAATCTTCCGCCTGAAGCTTTGCAAAATTTTCTATTCCTATTGGAAGTTTTTTTTTGACTGAATTCAATACATGATCCTCCCTTTTGTCTCGGTTCTATATACATATTATACATTGTATTTTATGTTAATCTCTATTTTCCATACTTATGTTGCTATATGTTAACAGATATAAATGAGTTGTGGATTGGATATTTGTTATTGTCAGAGCAATTTCATTATATACAACATTTTATATTGTTTCAATACATCTCATGTTACTCTTTATCGGGGTAATCTTTAATAGTTGCAGATGGTGCAAACGTTTCAATACATCTCATGTTACTCTTTATCTAGTAAGGGGACTATGCTCCTGCTCCGCGTGCAGAGTTTCAATACATCTCATGTTACTCTTTATCCGGTTCCAGAGATGATTTACTTGCCCAGGGATAGTTTCAATACATCTTATGTTACTCTTTATCTGCAGAACAAGACGCACTTGGAACATCAGTCGTTCAGTTTCAATACATCTCATATTACTCTTTATCGAAGAAACTGGAAGCGCAGAAAAAAAGTTACAGCCGTTTCAATACATCTCATGTTACTCTTTATCAAGTATGGGCTATCCTCTGGTTCTTGTGGCACTTTGGGTTTCAATACATCTCATGTTACTCTTTATCGATCAACAGCAAGATGACAGTATACCTTATTGCGCGTTTCAATACATCTCATGTTACTCTTTATCAGTATAAGGCTTGTAAGCTCCATATCCGCCCAGAGCGTTTCAATACATCTCATGTTACTCTTTATCTAGAAGGTGAAATAATAGAGGAAAAACCATTAACGTTTCAATACATCTCATGTTACTCTTTATCTATAAGCTGTCCGATATGCTTCTTTCGAACTGTAGTTTCAATACATCTCATGTTACTCTTTATCAGAACTCCGGCTTGACCCCTTGAAGTCAATCAGCGGTTTCAATACATCTCATGTTACTCTTTATCTAGATGCCGACACAGGTGCTGTTACATTAGAAGTGTTTCAATACATCTCATGTTACTCTTTATCAAATTAGGATATGAAGACAGTGATATTGAATTGGGTTTCAATACATCTCATGTTACTCTTTATCTATAGCATATTACGGATGGTTCAAACATTCTGATTCGTTTCAATACATCTCATGTTACTCTTTATCGGAAAAAGCGTGTTTGTAAAGACGCAGGAAGAATATTGTTTCAATACATCTCATGTTACTCTTTATCCCTCGTTTTATAGGCTTTTCTTCTTCTAACAGTTTTTATAATACAGCAAAATACAAAGGATTGCAAGATTTTTACCAACCGACATCTCATTTTTTATTTACTCAATCAAAACCTGGTATACCCCCGTATTTTCAATATTTTTCATTTTTTTATGAAAATCCGCCTGGTAATTTTTATAACTTTTCATTTAACTTACTTAAGGAATTCCCCTGTCATGTTTTCACACTGACAGGAGAATTCTTTTACTACAAAATCAAATCTTCTCCATTATCTTTTTTTCCATTTCCAAGTACTTCTTCTCCAAACACATTATCATTCATCAATTTTATAATACACACAAAATCTTCTTCCTTATCTATCACTCGATTCAGTTCATTTCTCAATTGTATGAATTTTGATGGCGTCATGTCCCCTCTGAAAACTGATTTTTGGAAATGAGATAAATATTTTTTGCAGATTTTAAATACTTTCTGTACCCTTTTTTCTCCTACATCATAAAATAAGAATGCATAATTATAATTCAACTGTTTTTTCATACATGAAATCCCCATTTTTTAACACAGAAATCATTAATACCGTTACTCTTTTCTCTCTATCCTTTTTACATTCCTTCTTTAAGAGAAAATGGAACAAACTCTTTTTCTTCAAGAATATTTTTTATCAGCTTATAGCAATCCAGTTTCAATGCAGTGCGATAAGAAACTTTTCTTTTCAATTTGGGATGAAGAAATACACTTTCCAGACGATTTTCAAATGCTTCTATAAATATTTTCCGTCCCTCTTCATTCAAAATACAATAGTTTACCTTTTTTTCAAAATGCTTTTCAACCTGCAGTCTTCTATTATTGACCAAGTCAAAAATTGTTCTGAAAACAATAACTGGTTTAAACACTTCGCTCAAATCCAGACTTAATGAGAATCTGCCTTCCGATGGTTCATGTAAAAAGCTTATTCTCTGGTCCAAATGTGTCTGGTAAATTGCTGCATTCCTCCCACATCTGTCAGAAAAACATCTCTCCGCCTGTTCCAAATTTTTCTCTGTTTAAAACTCCATTTTCAAAATAGGAATCACCGTCTTTTATGAAATATATATCACCAATTGCTTCATATTCATCCCATGCGAATGTATTTCCTTTTTCTATCTGATACACAAACATTTTCATTTTACATTTTATCTCATGAAGTTTGACACGCTGTTCGCTGTAATCCATGCCCTGATCATGTAACAACGATTCATACTCCTGCCAAATCTCGTCTCCGCATATTTTTTCAGTAACAGATAATGTAAGTGTCCTGGAAAGAAATACATTCATCATTTCTCGCTGTTCATCTATCAGATGCATTTTGTCTGAAACTTTAGGATAAGCAAGCTGACCAACTTCTTTTTTGAAAAAATGCACTATATTATTTTCGTTTTCGCTTTTTTTGTTATTTCTCTCTATCTCCAGAATTTCTCCATAATAATCAGAAAAATTTTTGGTTCTCAAAATTTCCTGCATATCTGTTTTCATGACAGTAAATTCTGTGTCAACACGAATATCTCCATCTTTATACACCATTCTTGCAGAATCAAGATTAAAGAAATAAACAATTCCTTCCCCTTTACAGGAACGATTAATACGCCCCATAAACTGCTCTTCACTGTCCAGCTTTGAACAGTCTTTATATCCTATATCCATATCAATATCGACACCCGCTTCTATCACCTGAGTTGCCACCAGAATAACAGATTTCAGCTTCGAAAGTTTTTCAATTATTTTCTGTCTTTCCCAGATGCTGCTGTCTCCACTCATAAACAACGTTTCACAGTCTATTTCTGTATCCGTTAACATACCGTAAAATTTTTCTGCACTCTTTTTGCTGATAAATTCTATCAATATTTTTTTCTTTCGCAGTACCTGTTTTTGCACATGTTCACACAAAATTTCCAATGTCATCTTCTGTTTCAGTAAACTATAATCAGGTATGACTCTTTCCGCAAAAACAGGATGTTTAAAGTAACTTTCTTTTTGTGGAATCAGATTGACAGCATCTTCCTTATCATCTGTCAGTGCTTCCAGATTTGGCAAAGTTGCTGACATGATAATGATTTTCATATTAAGCAATTTCGCATACCCTTTCAAAAAAGTTATGATTTCACTCCAGAGAGCATTTTTGTAACTTTGTATCTCATCCAGCACAATTACTGAATTGCATAACTGATGAAAAGCAAATACATCCTCTTTCTCATGCCCAAATAAAGTTTTAAACCAAGTCACATGTGTAGATAAAACAATTGGATAGTTCAAAAACTGTCTGTCAAGAAGAACTTTCTGATAGAATTTTTTTGTCTTATCCTCATACTCGTCTTTCTCTTCTTTCATAGGTACCAGTGAATTTACCACAGCAATCTGGTTCATAATATCTTTCTGATTTCCAAATATTTTCCCCAGATTTTCAATATTCTGATCTACAAGCGTGTTAAACGGATAAATGTAGAAAATTTTATTGATATTCTTTACTTTCTTTATAATCTGAAAGCTGAGGTTCAATGCAGTATTGCTTTTCCCTGCGCCTGTAGGTTCTTCCAGATAAAATATGTGGTCATTGATATGTTCTTTTAATGTATTTTCCGCATCCAGAAACATTTCTGTTCTTAAATCATTGATTACATCCGCTTTTTTCTTTTTCACCAGCCTTTCTCTTCTCTGTGGATATTTTGTTTTTTCATACTCCCGAATACTTTGTTGTGTTCCCGTTTTTTCATATGCCTGTATAATATTTGAAATATCATCCAGTTGTCCAAAAGCTTTCAATTTTATCCCGTTCATATAGTCTGATGTGGCATAATAGTCAACAGCTACCAAAAGTGAAAACAGCAGTCTGGTATATCCAAATAAATATACCTGACGGGAAGCATCGTCCCCTGATATTCTTTCAAGCATATCCTCCTGTTTATCTTTTTTCAAATACACCTTCTTTCTTACTTTCTGATTTTCATTTTCTTCTTTCCACTTTTTCAGCCATTGCTGTGCATGCCACCCTAATACTGTACCCTCTGTATCATTCAGACTTGCAAAGCTGTCCAGATATGTCTGAAAATCAGTAAGTGCCCCATGATGTTTTGCTATTAAAAATGAGTGAATATATGCAAGATCTCTTAAACTTTTTCTTTCTTCCAGATTTTCTATTTGAGAAACTCGATCAAGGAAATAATCCAGATACAAAACTGAAGACAAAATAGAATGTTTACTTCCTACACTGTTATCCGGCCTTTCCTTTCCTTTCAATTCATAATTTCCCATATTTTTTTCCTGGAATCTTGGATTAATTTTTCCGATATCATGAAAAGTGATAACATTGTCTCTCATTGTTTCAAAAAAATGGATTCCTTCCCGACTCATATCGGAAAAATACAATTTTTCAAACTGCTCAAAGACTACCTGTATCTGTTTGTGCTCTACTATTTTCTCATAATATTGCTGGCATAATTCTGTATGCTCTATTAGTGTTTCTTTCTGTCTTTGCTCCATGCTCTTCTTTTCATTGCCAGTTCTATGTGCATAACAATGCACAACATCTTTCTGTACTTCTGTTAAATCAATAAATTCAATATTCAAAGAAATCCCCCTTTACGACAGAATCCCGCAAAAAGGCTGCGGGATTCTGTCTAATAAAATACAAGCATATGATCTTCTGTTTTAAAAATTTTTTTTCCTTTCAAAGTCACTTTCATATTTGTAAAACAAAACGTTTCATACTGATACAAATTCAAATGGCTGTCTATTCCGACGGGAAGCTTTTCTTCATATTTAAACTCCGGAACTTCCTCTTCATCTTCATACTCTTCCTCTTCTTCATCAGCAATTCCCAGTTTTCCATCTTTTTTCTCATAAAGGCAAGATAAAACTACATTTTCGCATGTTACCACATCCAGTTCCACAACTTTTGCAGCACAGATATCCGCCAGATGGTCATTTTTTCCCATATATGGGATATATACGCATTTCTTATCCAGAATCATCTCTGCAATCTTATCCGCTTCCCGGGAATCTAAAAGAATATAGATATCCCATACCGGATTCTCCAGCCACTGCTCTCTTACGATCAGATTTCCTCCCAGTTCCTGGGATGCATATCCTACTGTGTTATTAAACATCTGTACTTTCTTCTGTATATATCCCTGAGAGTTTCGCGGTACAACAGAAACTTTCAAATCTTTTAATTTTTCATAAAACTCCGGATACGTTCCTGTACAGCCATAACCTTTGTACCCTACAATAGCTCCAAGTATGCCTAAAAGCGCAACTCTATGGATTTGTCCATATGTAAAATAAAAGTAAGCATTCACTTCCGGCTTTTTAAAAAAGGCATTTTTTCCACTGAGAGTAAATTTCAAAGCCCGCATAAATCACACCTCTTCTTGTGTAATAATATTAAATATCTTCGCCCCTTCAATTTCTCCTTCAAGTTTTGTTGTATACGGATTATAATAAATTTCTACATTTTTAATCCTTGTTTTAAGCACCTGTAAAAGCTCAGCACACTGTT
>OGUK01002373.1_pt1 | contig 10405 bp, 6 predicted proteins | sample 1553151 | NCBI WGS metagenome assembly OGUK01 (sample SAMEA2580208, study PRJEB22360) | human gut metagenome | biome: human gut; feature: human-associated habitat; material: faeces | place: Denmark | collected 2008/2010
CATTGGGGATGGGGATAAAGCAGATAAGCAGGAGCTTTGAGCTTTCCCGCAACACTAGTTAGGTTAATTACATGGCATACACTTTCGACATATCCGATAACCGTCGGATCGTAGAGGCATTGAAAACCGGTGACGAGGAGACCTTCAAGGAGGTCTATACGGCTTTCTGCGCGCCTTTGCGACACTATGCCACGACCATTCTCCAGAACGAGCAGGCCGCTTACGAGGTCGTGCAGGACGTTTTTACCGCCGTGTGGCTCAACCGGAAGCGGCTCGACGCCGCAAAACCGCTGCGCAACTACCTGCTGCGCGCCGTGCACAACAACTCCCTGCGCCTGCTCAAGTACGACGAGGCCCGCCGCCGCCGCGAAATCAGCGCCGCCGCCGAACTGCACGGCGGATGGGACCAGGAGAAAGAGGTTCCCCCCCCCCGAATTGGCCCCTGCTATTTCACGGCTTCCTGAACAGAGCCGCAAAGTGCTGCTGATGAGCTATTGGGAAAACAAGAAGAACGCAGCGATAGCCACCGAACTCTCCATCTCCGTGCGAACGGTGGAGACTATTTTGTACAAAGTAGTGAAGAAATTGCGCGGAGAAATCAAAAAAAAGTAAAAAAACAGTACGTAGTTTTCGGGTTCACCGTATTTATGGGGTAAAGAATAGTTATCCTGTATTATGGAAAGATCCAATTTTCTGCATCGGAATCTCGATGAGGACGATGAAGAGTTGCTGAACGGCATCTGGGCCGGGCTGGAGACGCCGGACGATCGTCCCGGTGCGGACAGCAGGGATTTCGACGACGTGAAAAGACGCATTCGCCGCCGTGTGCGGCGACGCTGGATGGCGCGCGCGGCCCTGGCGGGAAGTGCGGCTGCGATCGTTGCCGCCGTGGTTCTGGTGGTTCGTCAGCCCGGGGTGCTGCCCGAGCCGGACGCCTTCGCGCAGTTGCAGCAGATGGGTGTGACGGTGGAGCGGCCCCAGGTGGTGATGACGGCCGACGACGGAATGCGGCTGGTGCTGGAGAATGCGGCCCGTCTCGAACGGCGTTCCGAGGGTGAAGTGGCTCTGCGCACCGAGACCGGAGAGCAGCGTCCCCTGGCCACCGAGCGCAAACTGAAAGTCGAAGTGCCCAACGGACGGCAGTTCCGCCTGGTGCTGGACGACGGCTCGGAGGTGTGGCTCAACGCCGGATCGAAGCTCGAATATCCGGCGACCTTCGAAAATGCCTCCGAACGCTGCGTGCGGATCGAGGGCGAAGCCTTTTTCGAGATCAAGCGGGACACGTGCTGTCCGTTCTGCGTGGAGCTGGGCGACGGCGAGTGCATCCGCGTGCTGGGGACGAGTTTCAATGTCAACGCCTATGCTGGGAACGGCCGGCACGTGACGACGCTCGTAACGGGCAGGATCGGTTACGCCGCGTCGGCCGGTGCGGAAGAGGTGGTGCTGGAGCCTAACCAGCAGGTGAGCCGCGACCTGGCGGCAGGGACCGTCGCGGTCAGCGCCGTGGACGCGTCGGTGTACGGCGCGTGGAAAGAGGGCTGGCTGTGGTTCGAGAACGAAAGCCTGCCTGCCTCGTCCCCACGTCTTGGGCCCATATGCGGCATCCGGGTGGAGGTTGCCTCCCGGCTCGGGGAGTATACCTTCTCCGGGAAAATCCGCCAGGACAGGGGCGTCGAGTACATCCTCAACCTGCTGTCGGAAACGTCGGACGTAATCTGTAAGGTGGAGAACGGCGTGATGCGGCTCAGCTGACGGGGCCGCTTCGCTTAACGGAAACTTAAATAATGAAAGAATCGTTGTCTATGAAATTTTGCCAATCAATTCCGCAGAGCCGGTGGCGGGGGAGAACCCTGATGCTGCTGGCGCTGCTGCTGTGCATCGCGCTGCCGAAAACTTCGTCGGCCCAGCGGGTGTCGGTCGTGCTGGAAAACGTGTCGCTGGCCGAGGCGCTGAAGAAGGTGAGCGCGGCCTCCGGGTACGAATTCTTCTATAACTCCAACGTGGTGCTGAAAAGCGACAAGCGGATCACGGCTTCGTTCGAAGGTACGGAGCTGAAAACCGTGCTGGATCACGTCTTTTCGGGAACGGAGTTCTCCTACCGGATCAAGGACCGCACGATCGTGGTCGTGCCGCGCCCCGCGCAGCCGGCTCCCGAGGAGCCGGCGTTCGTGGAGATCGCAGGACGGATCACCGACGGGTCGAACAAGGCCCCGATGGCGGGCGTGACGGTCGTCGTCGAGGGATCGACCATCGGAACTTCCTCGGACGCCGACGGACGCTACGTGCTGAAAATTCCCGCCGGCATTTACAACATCATGTTCTCGTTCATCGGCTATGAAATCCATGTGAAGCGTTACAACGGGCAGAACCTCGCGGATTTTCGGAAAATTTCGCTGACGCCGACCTCCGTGGAAGTGGCCGACGTGGTGGTGACGGGCGTCTACCAGCGCAAGAAGGAGAGTTTCACGGGCTCGGCGACCACGTTCAAGTCCAAGGAACTCAAGGCTGTGGGTACGCAGAGCGTCTTGCAGAGCCTCCGCACGCTGGACCCCTCGTTCAAGATCTCCGAGAGCGTCCAGTTCGGTTCCGACCCCAACCGCATGCCCGATTTCGAAATCCGCGGCAAGAGCAGCGTGATCGGCCTGAAGGAGGAGTACGGCACCGATCCCAACCAGCCGCTGTTCATCCTCGACGGATTCGAAACGACGCTGGAGACGGTGATGAACCTGAATATGAACCGCGTGGCGTCGGTGACCCTGCTCAAGGATGCGGCTTCGACGGCCATCTACGGCTCGAAGGCCTCGAACGGCGTGGTCGTGATCGAGACCAAGGCGCCCGAGCAGGGCCGTCTGCAACTCTCCTACAAGGGCGATTTCAGCGTCACGATGGCCGACCTGACAGACTATAATCTGATGAATTCGAGCGAGAAACTCCAGTTCGAGACCCTCGCCGGAGTGTATCAGGACACCAATCAGAGCATGGCCAACCAGCTGCGGCTGGACGACCTGCGCAACGAGCGGCTGAAAGGCATCGCCCGGGGCATCGACACCTACTGGCTGAACGAACCGCTGCGCACGGGATTCACCCACAGGCACAACATCTACGCCGAGGGCGGCGAGGAGAAGATCCGCTACGGCATCGGCCTGAGCTACGGCGAGGTGCAGGGCGTGATGAAGGGTTCCGACCGTCAGACCATCGGCGGCAACATCGACCTGATCTACCGGACCGGGAAATTCCAGTTCAGCAACAAACTCACGCTCGATTATCAGAAAACCAACGATCCCGCGGTCCCCTTCTCGGAGTATGCGCAGGCCAACCCCTATTTCAAGAAGTACAACGACGAGGGGCGGATCGACCGCTACCTCTATTATTACCAGGACCCCGAGCTGCTCGAAACCGAGGCCATCAGCAACCCGCTGTGGAACGCCCACCTGAACAACTACGACAAGGGCGACCAGTTCGGATTTACGAACAACTTCATCATCGAGTGGTTCGTGGCGAAGGACCTGCGGGTGCGCGGCAAGTTCGGAATCACGCACGCCACGGGAACGACCGACACGCGCCTGTCGCCCCTGCATACGGATTTCGACGATCTGGAGGAGACCGAAAAGGGCCTTTACACCCACTCGACGACCAAGCGCACCAACTACGAGGGCGACCTTACGGCGACCTACGGCCGCGTGCTGGCCGAGAAGCACATGCTCAACGCCGTGGCGGGATTCAACTTCAACGCCACGAAAAGGACGGCCAACGGATACAAGGCCAACGGCTTCACCGACGACCAGTTCGGCGCTCCGTCGTTCGCGAACGGCTATCCCGAGGGCGGCAAGTCGACCTACTCCGAGAGTCAGACGCGCGCCGCGAGCTTCTACCTGAACGGTGGCTACTCCTACGACAACCGCTACCTGCTGGACTTCAACTACCGCAGCGACGGCGCGTCGATGTTCGGCACGAACAACCGTTTCCGCAACACGTGGTCGGTGGGCGTGGGCTGGAACATTCAGAACGAGCGGTTCCTTCGCGACAGCAAGTTTTTCCAGCTGCTCAAGCTGCGTGCCTCGGTGGGTAATCCCGGCAACCAGAATTTCGCCGCCTACCAGGCCTTCTCGACCTACGCCTTCAACGGCTGGATGACCAACATCTTCGGCACGGGCGTGATCCTGAACCAGCTGGGAAATCCTGACCTCGCCTGGCAGGAGACGGTCAACTACAACGTGGGAACCGACGTGACCGTGTGGGGCAACCGGGTCAACGTCACGTTCGACTACTACGTCAAGATCACCGATCCCCTGCTGGCGATCATCACCACGCCCGGTTCGATGGGCATTACGTCGGTGACGATGAACGCCGGGCAGCAGAAGACCAACGGTGTCGAACTGACGCTCAAGGTGTCGCCGGTCTACCGGCCGCACGACCGCATCAACTGGAACATCAGCCTGAACGGCACGCACGCCAAGGCGAAGTACGCCAAGATCGGCAATGCGTTCAGTTCGCTCAACAACGAGGGCCGGGCCTCGCTCTCGGGGATGACCCGCTACTACGACGGCGGCAGTCCCACGGCGATCTGGGGCGTGCGCTCGGCGGGAATCGACCCCGCGACGGGCAAGGAGCTGTTCATCAAGAAAGACGGCACGTACTCGTTCAGCTACGACGTGAACGACGAAGTGGTGCTGGGCGACACGGAACCCAAGCTGGAAGGCGTGATCGGCACGACGTTCTACTACAAGGGCCTGTCGGTGGGGTGTTATTTCCGCTATTCGCTGGGCGCGCAGATTTTCAACTCCGCGCTGTTCCAGAAGGTCGAGAACATCGGCACGGCCGACGTGTTCAACAACCAGGACAAGCGGGCGCTCTACGACCGCTGGTCGCCGAACAACACCGAGGCCTATTTCAAAGGCATCTCGCTGACGCAGAAAACCGACAAGTCCTCGCGTTTCGTGATGGACGAGAACTACATCTCGGGCGAATCGTTCAGCATCGGGTATGAATTCACGCAGTCGTTCGTCCGCAAGCTGGGACTTTCGGCCCTGAGCGTGCAGGCCAACATGAACGATGCGTTCCGCATCTCCTCGGTCAAGAACGAGCGCGGCATCGACTACCCGTTCGCACGGACGATCTCGTTCTCCGTGGCGGCGACCTTCTGATCGTGACAATCTCAATACAAAGCGCATTATGAAAAACAAAATACTTACATTGATCCTGCTCGCCTCGGCGTTGTGCCCGGGGTGCAGCGGCTGGTTGGACGTGAAGCCCTACGACCAGATCTCGGAAGAAGAGCTGCTCGAATCGGAAGAGGGTTTCCAGAAACTGCTGAACGGCATCTATATCGAACTCAACAGCGACGAACTGTACGGCAGCACGCTCTCCGTCGAGATGATCGAGATTCTCGGCGGCGCCTACGAGATCGGCGACAACTCCTCGGTGTGGGGCGACTATCTGGACCTCAAGGACTACGACTACAACACCGATTACTGGCGCGGCCGCCTGAACGGGACCTGGAACAAGGCGTACGCACTGATTCTGAACTGCAACAAACTGCTGAAAAACATCCAGGGCAGGCAGGCGCTCTTCACGGGACACAATTACGACATCATCCGGGGCGAGGCGCTGGCCTTGCGCGCGATGCTGCATTTCGACATGCTGCGGCTTTTCGGACCGGTCTATTCGCTCAATCCCGACGGGACGTCCATTCCCTATTACGCGGACGAGACGCTGACGCCCGAAGCCCTGCTGCCGGCCAGCCAGGTCGTCTACAAGGTTCTCCAGGACCTCATGGCCGCGCGCTCGGCCCTGCTCAACGATCCCGTGATCACCGAAGGGACGCTGATGAGCAGCGCGGGCAACGGTTCCAATTTCCTGCGTTACCGCGCCCTGCGGCTCAACTATTACGCCGTTTCGGCCCTGCTGGCGCGGGTGAACCTCTATGCCGGGCAGAAACAGGACGCCCTGACGTATGCCGTGGAGGTGATCCGCGCCTCGAACAACGGAATCTTCCCGTTCGTGGACCGCAGCCTCGTGGTGGGCAATCCCGAGGACCCCGACCGGATTTTCTCGTCGGAGGTGGTCTTCGCGCTGTCGCACGCCAAGCGCAGCCAGCTGTTTCTGAATTATTTCAACCCTGCGCGGACGACTTTCACCTTCAGGATGGAGAGCGACCTGATCTCGAAGGCGATTTTCGGAGGAGGGGCCGAGACGGGCGGTTATCAGGACGACTACCGCAACCGCGTGAACTGGAGCACGTCCGGCGAGAACCGCTATTTCTACAAATATACCGACATGGCGCAGACCGGAAAGATCCAGAACACGATGATCCCGATGCTGCGGCTGGGCGAAATGTACCTGATCGCCGCCGAGAGCCAGTCGGACGTGCTGGCCAACGGAACCTCCTATGTGAACACCCTGCGCCGCAACCGCGGCATCAGCACCTCGCTCGAGGCCCTGACGCCCGAACTGCTCAAGTACGAGTACATCCGCGAACTGTACGGCGAAGGTCAGCTGTTCTACCTCTACAAACGCCTCTTCTCGAAGGTGATCTGGTCCTATACCGACTCCCGGAACCCCGAACCGAGCACGAACCTTTTCGTCGTGCCGCTGCCCGATTCGGAGACCGAAAACCGCGAATAACCCCCTGACGACATGAAAAAGAAGCATATCATCCATTCGGCAGCCCTCTTGCTGGGGCTTTGCCTGGCGGGCTGCAAAGAGAGCCTGCCGGATAATTTCGGCGCGATCGAAGGCATTTACTTCTACAACCAGCTGACGGACAGGACCGTCGTCGACAGCGCCGCATACACGTTCATCTACGAGGACGCCGACGTGCTGGAAGTGCCCGTCCGGCTGCAACTGGTGGGACGCGCCGCGGCGCAGCCCCGGGCGGTCGATGTCCGGGTCACTTCGCAGGACGCCGAGGAGGGAACGGACTACACGCTCGGCGGCGAAGCCGTGCTTCCAGCAGGCAGCGTCTCGTTCGACTACGTGATCACCCTCAAACGCACCGACATTCTGAAGGAGAAGACCAAAAACCTGCTGCTCGAACTGCGGGCGAACGAGAACTTCATCATTCCGTTCACCAGCCAGGTTCAGTCGGGCGGCGACACGGTGTCGGCGGTGACCTTCAAAATCAACTTCTCGGACCAGTTCACGGCGCCGCCCGCAGGTTGGCGCAGTCTGTTCGTGGGGCCTTTCTCGCAGCAGAAATTCGAACTTATCTGCGACGTGATGGAGATTCCGAGGGCCGATTTCAACGAGGTCGGGAAGATCACCGATGCCAAATGGCTCTACATCGAGAGCCGGATGATCAATTATGTCAGGGATCAGGAGAAGTTGAAAGCCGGGGGAGAGCCTTATGACGAACGGGCTTTCGACGAGAACGGCAACCCCCTGCAATTCTAATATGGAAGGTGTATGACGATGAAACGATTTTTCTGCATATCGGCCCTGTTTCTGTGCGCGGCGTGCGCCAACGATCTGGGCAACTACGACTACCGCGACCTCACGGAACCCGACATCACGGGCATCGAGGCGAATATCTCGGTACTGACCCATGCCCGGCTGCAACTGACGCCCGACTTGGGCGGCAACGATTTCCCGGACGACCGCTATTCGTTCGAGTGGCGGACGCTCGCCCGGAGCGACGATGAGACGGTGACGGTGATCGGCACGTCGCGCAATCTGGATTACGAGGTGGCGCTTCCGGCGGGCGCCTATACGCTCTTCTTCAAGGTGACGGAGGATGCCAGCGGCGTCTACTGGCAGACGAGCAGCGAATTGCAGGTGAGCGAGGCCACCTCCGAGGGGTGGATGGTGTTGTGCGCCGACGGCGACGACGACCGGGCGCGCCTCGATATGGTCTCCGCGGTGACGGGCGAGACCTACACCGACCTGCTCAAGGATAACGGCATGCCCGAAATGAAGGGGCCGCGGCGCATCCAGTGGTCGCGGTTCGCCGACGCCGATTCGCCCTACTACCTGCTGACCGACGACGGCGCCACGCGCCTGGGCCGCAACGGCTTCGAGTGGAAGGAAGAGTACCGGCTGATCTACGAGATGGGCAATTCGGATGATCCGCGCCCGTGGGTGATCAACGACGCCTCGGGGTCCAAGATGATGGTGAGCGATTCGAAAACCTATTATGCCGAATGTCTGGTGTCGGTCGGTCTGTTCGGGCCGATCGGCGACACGCCGCTGAACGCAGCGCCGGTGATCGGGTCCAACATCGTGACGCAGAACATCGTGGTTCCCGTCGTGATGATGTACGACCTCGACGCGAAGCGGTTCGTCGGCTATGCGCCCAACCTGCGGTCTCCCGACGTGGGCGGATACGCCCCTTTGCAGGAGATGAACGACCTGGTGAAACTGCTCGGAGAGATGGACAACGGCGGAAGGGTCACCGGAGACGCCTTCGCCGAATTCCCCCAAGGGCTGGATTTCGTCTGGATGGAGAATACGAAATACGACCCGAACAGCACGAATATGGGTGTCGTCTACACCGTATTGAAGGACGGGGACCGGTATTGCCTCTACGGGACGCAGCTGGGCGAATTATGGAGCGTCGTCACCGTCGGCGATTGCACGCAGGCCTTGAGCAGGGCCTATTACGGCGACCTCTCGGGGTGTACGAACATCGCGCGGGCGGAGCATTTCGCATTCAGCTCGCTGAAAAACTACATGTATTATGCCGTGGGCGGGACGGTTTACCGCGTGGACCTCTCGGAAAAGCCCCTGACGGCTACGACGCAGTTCACGCTCGTCGGGGAGACCGTCACCTGCCTGAAATTCAATATCTACCGGCAGAGCGCCAACCTCACCCGCACGTACGACCTGGTGGTGGGCAGCGTGAAGGACGACACGGGCACGCTGCGGATTTACGAGGGCTTCAATTCCGACGGAAATTTCCGGGGCGTGGCGCCCGAGGTCCACACCGGGCTGGGGCGGATCGTCGACGTGGCTTACCGTGAAATGCTGAAATAACCGAAACAACGATAAACCGAACTGATTATGAAAAACTGGATTTATGCCGCTCTGGCGGCGCTTTTCGCGACGGGGTGCGCTCCGCACGGAGGCTACACCCTTACCGGGGAGGTTCCCGAAGCCTGGGAGGGCAAGCCCGTGGTGTTGTTCACGACCGACGCCGGGCAGGCCGAGGCCATCGACAGCACGACGGTGGCGAACGGGAAATTCCGTTTGCAGGGCGTGCTGGATGCGCCCCGCAACTGCCGTGTGGCCGTTTATCTCGATCCCGAAAACCGGTCGGACAGGAACCTGACGGTGACCTTTCCGGTATTTCTGGACAGCACGGCCGTGAATGCCGTGTGCGACGCTTCGAAAAGCGATCCCGTCTTCACGCTCGCGGGCGGCGCCACCCAGACCGAGTGGCAGGCTTACAGCGCGGCCCTCGAACCGCTGGCGGAGGAGCGCAACCGTGCATTCCGCGACTATGTGGAGGCTTTCTACAACGGCGGGGACGAGGCCAAAGGGATCGAACTGGCCCGACGGGTCGATGAAAAGGCCGGCCTCATCCGGGATTTCAAGATCGCTTATGTGCGGGAGCATCCCGCTTCGGCGGTCAGCCTCCGGGTGGTCAGCTCATCGGGCGGGACGCCCTCCTCCAGCAGCCGCTTGGCCGCCTGAAGAAGTTTTTCTCGGGTGCTCTGCTGTGCCATATGCTCACCTCATATAAAACATGTTTTAAATATGTTTTATATTATACCCGGTCGGCGGCGCTGTCAAGGGAAAAGTGCGGCCTGCCCCGCCTTACTCCGGTGAAATGCTTGCAATATTAGCCCATTTCGAGTATAATAGCACGGAATGTGTTGCGAAGGTGGGAAGGGTCCCGCCGGACGCCGAACGATAAGGAAGTGCAAACGATGAAGTACGATTTTGCCAGCATCGAGCCCAAGTGGCAGAAAAAGTGGCGGGAAGAGAAGACCTTTGCCGCGGCCAACGGTGGGGACAAGCCCAAATTGTACGGCTTGGTGGAGTTTCCCTACCCCCCCGGGCAGGGCCTGCACGTGGGCCACGCCCGGCCCTACACCGCCATGGACGTGGTAGCGCGGAAGAAGCGGATGGACGGCTATAACGTGCTGTTCCCCATGGGCTATGACGCATTCGGGCTGCCCACCGAGAACTACGCCATCAAAAACCACATTCACCCCGCCCAGGTGACCCACGACAACATCGCCAACTTCACCAAGCAGCTGCAGATGCTGGGCTATTCCTTCGACTGGGACCGGGTCATCAACACCACCGACCCCAGCTACTACAAGTGGACCCAGTGGATCTTCCTGCAGATGTTCAAGAAGGGGCTGGCCTACAAGGCCTCCATGCCCGTCAACTGGTGCACCAGCTGCAAGATCGTCCTGGCCAACGAGGAAGTGGTGGACGGCGTCTGCGAGCGCTGCGGCGG
>OGUK01002387.1_pt1 | contig 10321 bp, 15 predicted proteins | sample 1553151 | NCBI WGS metagenome assembly OGUK01 (sample SAMEA2580208, study PRJEB22360) | human gut metagenome | biome: human gut; feature: human-associated habitat; material: faeces | place: Denmark | collected 2008/2010
TTTCCGGGAGGGTCTCCCAGCGGCCAATATATGCAATTTGGTACATAAGGCACCTGCTTTCTCGACTTGTACTCATTCATCCCCGAACCGCTCAGCAGCGTCTTTGTAAACAGTGATGCTCTTAGCCACCTTCTTTTTCTGGCTACGGATGCGGAAATAGTCCCACAGAACGCGCTTCAGTTCCGGGTTCTCCACCTTGAGGGGCAGCAGGCTGATGAACATTTCGTCGTAGCTTCCATATAGCACACCGCCCCGGTTGTAGGTCTGCCATGTCACCGTAGGTTTGCGGCCCTCTGGGTCCTTGGCCAAATCAAAGAGCCACCGCTCATCCAGATCCACATAGCGTTCAATCATAAACCTTGTGTCATAGGTTCCATAGCTATAATCCCCCCAGAAAATCAGAGCAATCATTCCATCCGGGCCCAGGCGTTCATAGGTCCAGTCTTCCGGATAACAGCGGTAATGGAGCATTCCCAGCGCATGGAACAAATAGCCTTTTTGCGGCGTATCCAGAAGGGGTGAATAGGTCTCGTACACCTGCTCCTTGGGCTGGGTGATGATCGCCTTCATAAAGACCGGCATCAGCCAGCTGCCGCCATAGCGTTCATTCAGCTCATCAGCCAATGCTTGCAGTCGCTCATCCGGGTTGCGGATCAGGGAGGCGGTAAGTACCACAGCGGGAATTTTCTCTTTTTCCTTGGGTGTGGCATCCCAAATGCGAAGCCCGTCCGTGATCCACCAGGAGGTGCAGTCATCATCGGAATAAACAGGCGCGCGTTTCAGCTGGGCGATCCGCTGGGTGTTCTCCGCCAGAAAGCGGTAGACCTCCAGCATTTTGGGCGAGGCTTTCCCCAACATCAAATGGAAACAGAAGTTCAGTTGTTCTATATTCAGTGGCTTTGTGTCCCCCTCGTCCAGCAGCTGGGAGAGAGTCTTCAGAATAACTGGGGCAATCTGCTCCGATACACAGTCGGAACAGGCATCCGACATGATATTGCTGCCCATCCATTTGCCCTTGACCAGCTTGGCCCACAGTGGGGCAGCAGGGGCATACTCCAGCTGCGCCAAAGCCTTTTGAGCAGCCGTTTTGCATTTGCCCTTTTCTGTATTCACAAGCTGGAACAGCAGTTCGCCGTTTGCTTCATCCTTGCCCAGCTCCAAAATGGCCTGTTCTCGCTTTACGCCCTTGGGAGGCAGTTGTTCCAAAGTCATCATTCATTTTCTCCTATCCCACAATGGTGGTTTCCTTGACGGCCAGATTGTCGTAATTCATGGCAATCAGCTTCTCGGCGGCTTCTGGGGTACACATGAACCAGGTGCTCACGCCCCAGGCATCCATCCTTGTGACGATGAAAAAGTCAGTTTCGGCAGGAATCGGATTTCTGGCGTCAAGATAGTGATCGGCGTAGAGATACACCAGATCTACCTCCCGCTCCGGAAGCCATTTGGCCCGGCGCACACGGGGCTTGCCGTTTTTCAGTGCCTTTTCTCTGGGGTTCTCAAACCACTCCAGCTCCTTGATTTGCAGGCCAGTGAAGGTATCCATCAGCCGCTGGGCAATCTCCCGGTGGGTAAACACGCCGCAGTTCCAGGAGCCCATCAGCCATGTCTGTATAAAATCCCCCACCTTGCTGCCGGGGGCAGGAGGTCCATAGACGCTCTCATCCGCCCACATGACTTCCATCTTTTCGCACTGATCCGGTCGGGGGCAGGATTGCTTGTTGCCATAACGATACATGATATTTACATAGCCGAAGTCCTTGCCGGTCCGGTCATGGCCGACGGCTTCTACTTTATAAGCGGTGATTGACATTGCAGTTCCACCTCCTGAGCCAGTACAAAGCCGCATAGCCCAAGGGAAGCGTCGATGACAAATACCCGGATGTGCTCCCGATCCATGCGCTCCCGCAGTTCCTCAATGCTGCAACAGGCGGGAAAGCCGTAAAGGATGGTTCCGCCCAACAGGTCGTTGTACTGTTCAAAAAAACCGTCCACGGTGATCTCGTCCATGCCGAAAAGGATGTTGTCCTGGATCACATCCTCAAACCGGTGGGCCAGCAGGCCGGTGAAGCGAACAGATACGTTCTCTCCGGCCTCGGTCTGGGTATCCATGTGCAGGGGATGGGCTTCAAAGTCAGCGCAGTAGCGCAGGACTCTGTTGTCGTGCAGATTGTTGAAGGATCGAATTACCATACTCATGCCAGCTCCGCGTCCAAGATCTGGACTGGTCTTCCTTTCTCGTTCACATAGTAAAGGGCGATATAGTCGATGCCGTCCCGCTTGACCTGCTCCCAGGGCATCCGCTCGCCGTTGATCAGTTCCACGGTATCCGCCTCATCCGGTTCGAAGTCTTCTTTTTCGTCCTCGTAGTCCACGCTGTACCCCAGCTCCAGCACCAGCTTGGAAGCGGGGATCTCATACCGCTTGAGGGGACGGTGTTCCAGCTCAGATGGATCATGTTCATCGCAGAACATATTGTCGTAGCCATGCCGTCCACCGTCAAAGATGACGAACTCCTCGCCGCTCTCCGGGTCACGGGCTGCCACCAGTCCGGGAGCCGGAGAGCCATCTACAATATAGGATTGGGGCTCTCCTTTCACCGTGAGCAGATCTCCGTAATACCAAACCTCCAGCAGTTCATTGCCGGTAGTGGAACAGAGTGTCACGGTGGGCAGACGCTTCTCCGCCCACTCTTTCACATGGCCGGTGAGCCAAGTGGGATATTTCTCAGTCATCATAGTCTTTCTCCTCCTATTTCAATTTCAGTACAAATCCCCAGATGCTCACCACGATCAGGAGGACACCCAGCAGGAAGAACACCACCCGCCGGTATCCTCTGCTGTGGCGGTGGGCATCCCGCGTACCAGTGGGGTCGCAGAGCCAGTTCCAGTTGCGGATCGCCCCAATTAAAATCACGGCCCCGATGACCACCGAGGCAATATACCAATGCTCTTGCAAAAATGCTGTGACCTGTTCGCTGTTCATTTACAGATACCCCCCTTTACATCATCGGGAGTTTCCTTTCGGATGATTTCCTCCCGCTCTTTTAAATCCAGCTCCAGAGCTTTTTCCTCCTCCAGATATTCCTCGCAGTCCCGAACCAGCTTTTGGGCGGCTGGGTCATCCGGGACCAGGGCCAGCCAGCGTTTTGCGTATTCATAGGCGATGGCGGCGGAACGGTATGCCATCAGGCAGGAATAGCCCATCCGGGAGTTCCAGTAAGGGTCGTTCTCCCCCTGGGTGCGGACGGATCTCAGAAGATCGATGGCGTGCCGGAGAAGGTCCCCGTCCACTTCACCATCCGTCCCATGCGCTCCATGATCTCCCAGCACCGCCAGATTGCTGTAAGCCCGACTCAGCTTGACGGTCAGCAGATAGCCCCGCTCCTGTTCCGGGATAGCCTCGATGGCCTCAATACATCGTGAGAACTCGTCCGCATCATTCCACTCCTCAATCTGCTCCAGCAGCTTTGCTTCTTCTGCCTGATTCATCATTTCACCGCCTTTTCTGTGTCATCCTTTGCCTTTTTTGAAGTGTCCGCTGCCTCGCCAGGTGTTGACCACACAGGTGAAGATCTGACCGCAGTGTTTGCATCGGATCGTGTGAGCCATAATTTCGTCTGCCCATCCATCCTCAGTCTTTACCTTCTCCAGCGGACAGGTGGATTCCTCTGCCATCAGTTCAAATTCGCCTTGTCCTACCAACTGCTGGATATAGGCAATACAGGCCAGGTAGTCCTTGGGGGCATCAAATTTTCTCCATGTTTGAATGTTTCGGCAGTGCTCGCACATACAGAGCCCTCCTTACGCAAATACTTGCTGGTATTTCTCTTTCAGTTCCTTCGGTGCCGTCTTGATGGCCTTGCTGCCACCATTTTCGGAATCCTTTCCCCAGATGGCCCAGAGCAGGCTCTGCCAAGCGATGGCCCGGAATTTCGGGTCTTTGTTTTCTTCCGGCAGGAGATAAGCGGAAAACCGGCGCTTGATTTCCAGCAGCGCATCGAGGCTTTCCGCATTGGCAATCAGGCTGCGAAATTCCTTGGCAGGCTCCAACCACTGCATAGACAATGCACCCCGCACCAATACCCCCAGCGTCCATGGTTGAAACCCAAACTTCCGGATCAAGGCATGAAGGAATTTCCCTTGCAGAGAGGAGTGCTCGTCGTCGCAGAGATCCAGATACTCCGTTACCAGCGGTGCCCACCGTTCTCCCTCCAGCCCCAGAGCGAACACAGCAAAGGTGCCGGGCATTGCACAGGCTTCATCCGCGAGGTTTTGGTACCACTCAAACTCCCGCATAGCCAGACGAGCATATCGCTCCATAGCTGGATGCAGACTGGGGTACTGCACAGCGCAGGCAAAGAGCTGATTGACTCCCTTCTTGGGCAAGCCGGGAATGGGCAGATAGATTTTCTCCTTTCCTCTGAACTCCACCGAGTAACTGCGGGGAAATTCCTCCTGAGAAAGCACCGCGCACAGGTAGTCCAGGGCTTCATCATAGCACTCCTCCGTGGAATCCTTGGCGGTGATTCGGATAGTAGCGAAAGCGTCGTTGGCCGAAGCGGTCAGGTGCTTTGTTTTCCGTTTTTGGATGTTAGACGGTAATTTGCCGCTGCCATTGGTTTTCAAATCCTTTACTATGTCGGGGCGGATCTGGGAAACCAGACCAAGAATGTGTTCGGTTTTGAGAGCTTCAAAACTCTGTCCATACACCGTGTAGCAGACCGCCACATAGCAGGCAAAGTGCAGCAGCCCTTCGTCCACATCCTCCGGGCGCAATTCCGGCAACACCGTGCAGGGCGGAAAGACTGTAAAGCCATCTTCACGCTCTCCCACAAGGAAATAGCGTTCCTGCACCTGTTTTTCTATGTACTTCTCCAACTCATAGCAGATCTCTTGCCAGCCCACCAGCCGCCGCATGGCATCGCAGAGAAAAACAGCATCCTCGTTGGGAAATCCCTTCAGTGGCAGACTGGTCAGATAGCGTTCCAGCAGCTGATCCGGAAGGAAGGGCGTTCCATTATGGTTTCGCACCACGGTCGGGTAGGCGGAGTGATTTTCACGGGCGGTGCCGTTCAGCACATCCTGAATACAGATATCCGCTTCCGCCAGCACCTCTGGAGAAGTGTCCGGTTTATGAATCAGATAGTAGCGGTCATTTATGCCGTCGCGTTTTGGCAAACTCATGCTTGATCACCTCTGTTTAGACAATAAAAACGCCCTGCGACACCCTGTCACTTGGACAGGCTGACGCAGGGCATGAAAAGGCCGCAAGGGAGACGCCACATCCACCAGCGGATGTGGTTTCTTCTTCAGCCAAAATCAATTTTTCATATTTGAACAGAACAGCCATGGACTGTCCCAGTTTTTCTTCCATAGCAAGACCTCGGGTTACAAATCTCAAAATGGGTAAACTTTGTTACTCTATTATATCACATCATCTGTTTTCTTTGGAAGAGGGATTTGCTCCTCCGCCAAATTTGTGATGTGGATTTTTCCCTTTCTCTTTCCAGTCCCAGCATACTCCAGCAGTTCTTTGGCATTGCTGGCGGGATGCCGCACATAGGCGATGAGAAAATCGCTGCGCTCCACCATGTATCGGTTTGCTCGGATGATGGCAAGCCGTTTGGGGACCGCTTCCAGATCCGGCGGATAGAACAGGGCGTCGAATGCCTCCGGCAGATCCACCTTTCTGTTGACCGGGTAATATGGGGTCATCAGCATCAGTGTAATATCCGGGTGCGCTCGCTTGGCCTGTGACAGCGCCCGGATCACCAGACGGTCGAAGTTCCCATACTGTCCCACCACAAATTCAGCTACGCCATATTCCGTGATATGGTGTTCTATGGTTTCAAGCAAGGCTGGGTACACCTGGTCCGGTGTCTCCCTATGCCCTATAAAGAAGCAGCTTCCCATCTGACAGCCCTCATACACAGTCGCAGTCATATTTTATTGATTGTAATTCATAATAGAACTATAAAACCGACACCCATTTTAATGATTATATCACCAATTATTCGTTGTGTGAAGCGAAAGTTGATGATTTAAGTGCGAACCCGTGACGCTCCCTTATATTAAAATAATAAGTAAAGATTGGAGGGAGAGGATCATGGACGATAACCGCCGCTATGAAGCATTTGTGCGGGACCGCATCACAGAGCTGCGGGAACAGAAGTTATTTAATCATGGTCGTTATGAGAAGAACAGATGTGAAAACTGCGCCAGGAGAGGATTCCTGGCGCAGTTGCTTCACATAATGTGCTATGCTTTTTGAGACCCAAAACTTTTCAACCACTCCATTGTACTCCGGCTTTTCTGCCAGGAAGGCATTGAGGGAACTGGAGAATCCGAAACTCGTTCCAGAGCTTTCTGCTTCATTGTAAGACTTGAACGGGCATATATGTCTGTAGTTTTAATGTCGGAATGTCCGAGGAAATCGCGCACATGAACGAGATCATTATCCGCGTCGTAAATGTGCATTGCTTTAGTATGGCGCATCAAATGCGGAGGAATTTTCTCCGGTATGGAAGGATCAATCACTGAAGCGGCCTTGGCATATTTGTTCAGGATGTACGTAACCCCTGCACGAGTTAGCTTTTGCCCGTTGCGGTTCATAAATAGCGGCAGATGACTTTTTTCCGGTGCAAGCATGTGCATTTCAGTAAGATATTTTTTCAAGTTCTGCGCCGTTGCCGGCAAAATGGGAACTACCCTGGTTTTTCTGCCTTTACCAAGGATCTTGACACTTGCAGGATAATCAAGACGGACATCTTCAATACGTAAGTCACAGATTTCCTGCACACGGGCTGCTGTATCATAAAGAAAACACAGGATAGTGGCATCTCTTCTGCCGCTGAGAGTGGATGTATCCGGCTGGCGCAGGATCAGCGCAATCGCCTCTTTTGTCAACGGATTAATCGCTTTGCGCTCAGCTCTTTTCACTGGGATTGCCAGTATTTGCTGGAAATTCAGCAAAAGGCGCGGCTCTTTTATCTGCAGGTATTTAACAAATGAGCGGATGGCTGCAAGACGTTGGCTACGCGTCGCGGTTCCATTGTTTCGCTCTATCCTCAGCCATTGCAAAAAATGGTCAACGAGTTCCGGCGTCAGATCATCTATGGAAAGCTTTTCAATCCTCATCCCCTCTACATCCTGGCAATAGCCAAGGAATAGCCGAAATGCATCGCAGTATGATGAAATCGTGTTCGTACTGATATTTTTAAGTTCGGGCAGGTAATGGGAAAGAAACTCCGTCAAATGTGCGGCAAAATCAGCAGTTTTCATTCGGCGCCTCCCATGTTGGAATCGTATCGCCAAGATAATCGCACTGCTTTTGAATAAATTCAGGGTATCTTCGGACAATACAACGATTCTGTCTTTGTGCCCTTTCGATTCAAGGATATTCACCGTCCCATTAAACAAGTTGACATCCTTTCTTCGGAGCCGTCTGGCTTCTATAGGTCTGAGACCACAACAGTAAATCATTCGGAATATTACAGATACCACCAGATGTTTTGTGGGTGCTCTAAGGCTGGGCTGCAGAGAATCTATTTCTTTGAACAACTTGGACAGATCTTCTTTTGAATAAATGTACGGGATATGCCGTCCGGTTTTCTTCGTGAGCTGAAGTGGCAAAAGATACGCCTGTTCTCCTACACTATTCATGTGTTTGGCGAGCTCCCGAATCACAGATACCCTATTCAATCTGGACAGATTTTGCTCGGTCTTGGACTTCTCGGCCCATTTCATGGCTAACTCCGCGGTCAAGCAGGTCTCATTTGGAAATTGCTCACGGCAGAATTTATCAAAGGTTTGAAGAATGCACGCGCTTCCGTGGTAGTCATAGCCGAGTGCCTGTTTCTTTTCGATCAGGCCACAAATATGGGGTGCAAATGCCCCGGTGAACGTATATCTCATAACAGGGCCTCCTGAATGACCTCGATGCCGTCAAATCCGAGCGCACACATTGCCAGCTTGTCCCGGCTGATTCGCATATATGCTTTCAATGAGCCTATCTGCGTATGGCCTAAGATTTCCTTCACGGTATCGATGGGAACTTCTTGGTTTATCATGGAACTGGCGATATACCTTCTGAAACTGTGAAAACCTTTGCCGTCACCCGGAGTATACTCAACATCTGAGAGTTTCATATATTTTCTCAGGCGGTCTCCTGCAGCGGTCGAGGTCATGGCGTCAAAAGGAATACGGGAACGAATAAAGAGGGCCCGGGATTGCGTTTTGGGTCGCTCGTGAAGAATATAATTCGCAATGGCGTTTCCTACTGATGCTTCAAGAGGCAGATGCAGTTCAACTCCGGTTTTATTCTGTACGAAGTGTATTTCATGATGAATCCAGTCAATATCAGAAAGCGTTAAACGAACAATGTCCCCAGCTCTCAGCCCCAAACTGGCGGCAACAGCAAACATTGCGGTATCGCGGAGCGATAGGGTTGGATTTTTCGCCGCTGTGTCCATGACCATTCGGACCTCTTTTGAGGAAAAGGCGGGTCGCAGTTTCTTCCTGAGCGCGGGCCGAGTAATCAATGCGGCGCTGAAATCACGACAGCTTTTTGTGGATACCAGGTATGCGCTCAGATGTTTCAATGTGTTGCCTACTCTGTCCATGCTTGATTTTCGGTGAGATGCGATGAACACCAAAAAAGCGTTGACATTTCCCAAGTTTATATCTTGGCAAGTATGGCAATCGTTGTCGTCGAGATATGCAAAGAATTTGCGGCAGATATTCTCCTCGTCCCGTAGACTCTCAAATCCAATGGCTCGTGTATTCGCTTCATGTTGACAGAAGCTACACAGGAGTTCTTGATAGTACGGAGCCAAGGGGATTTTTGGAGCAGGTCTAACACGTTTCCAAACGATTTTTCCGGTTTGGACATACTCCTCAAAGAGAGCTGCAGCCTTTCTGACTTTCGCCCAGATTCGGTCGGCTACCAAGCCGTTTTCGTGTTCCAAGCGAAAACGATCCACAATTTCATTTGTAAAGGCAGCACTATACAATATCACCCCCTCGGAACGGTAGACCTTTATGATTGGCCACATTCCTTCGTAGTAGTAGTTTCGTATGCTGAACTTACCAAGCCCCAGAGCCCGCAATGCATCCAGCACTTTTGTGCATAGAACATCAAATACAATTTCATCGGACATAAAAACACCTCTGAATGCAGTTAGTCGACTTTCGCCGCCAACTCCATTATAGAGGTATTTTTATAATTTTTCTTATCTGGAGGTTATTTATGAACAACACACAAAAAGCATTGATAAACCAAGACGTTTGCGAACAGACCACGCCTAATCTCGGGATAACTCAATCCTCGGGATTAGACCGCTTATCTGGATATCCAGATAAATGATCTGTGGCAGTCAAAGTATACGCCAAGTCATCCTGACAGCCAAGGCCGTTGCCGCCGTTCTGCGGCTGCCGGTCGACCGTATTGCCTGCAATGCAGATGGCATCTGCCTCCTGCTCGACCAGCGGCACGTTGTTGCCGCCCGTTTTTCTAACCTTTTCTGTTGACACGATTAAATTCTCCTTTCATTCTTGTGCATTTTTGAAATTGGCTATATAATATAAACAGCACGATGACCTTTCAATGAACCGCATCGTGCTGCTATCATATTCGATTAGAAATCGTCCTCACCCTGCGCCGCAGCTTTGTGCATAAGAAGATGAACTTTGCCGCGCAAGAGTTCAACCTCATAGCGAAGCTGATCATTCTCATTGAGCAGTCTTTGAATATACCCGTCTTTTTCTGCAAGGAGCATTGCCATTCGGGGAGATGCGTTGTTGGCTTTGTCTGCGCCCTCAGTAATCTGCGGCTGGATGATACCATACTCTACCAGCACCTTTCGAACATGCGGCTTGGCAAAAACGGAACGGGACAGACCGGTTACGCTTACCAGATCCTTGATTTTGATATTGTAGCCTTGAGACTCTAATGCAAGAATTGCTTGCGTTACCACCTCCAAAGTTTTCTGGCGGATTTTCTCCTGCCGCTGGACGAGGGATTTAGGTATTGTTCGCTTCATTTCTCTACACATCCGTTTCAATTGATTTTAGTATGGATTCAAACAGGCCCGCATTTCTTTTCGCATTTTCACAAATGATTGGAAATGCCGAAATTAGCCTTAGCAACCAATAGACGCACTGAAGATAGAGCGCGATCTCATCGTTCTTAAATGCAGTATCTAATTGAATCGCAATTGATTCTGGAATATACTTTGCATCGTACCTGCGTTGGCGGCAATAAGGGGATACAGAAAGACCTTGACGACGGGATAGACACCATAGGCAAGAAAATGACGGTC
>OGUK01002394.1_pt1 | contig 10296 bp, 6 predicted proteins | sample 1553151 | NCBI WGS metagenome assembly OGUK01 (sample SAMEA2580208, study PRJEB22360) | human gut metagenome | biome: human gut; feature: human-associated habitat; material: faeces | place: Denmark | collected 2008/2010
CTTCTGGGCCGGGGGGGCGGGAGGCGCCCGCCCGCCGCGCCCGCCAGCCGCGAGAGCCATGCGCGGGGCCGTGCGGCGGCCTTCTGCACGAGGATGAAGACCGGGGCGGTCATCATAAAGACGTTGATGCCGGCGAAATACCAGACGATTTCGAGGTAGGCGTAGTTGCCCGGGAAATGTTTCTGCATCACCACGTAGCCCAGCCCCGTGGCGAGGTATCCGGCGAGGAAGGTCGGGATGCAGATGCCCAATGTCTTGCGCCAGTTCCATGCGGGCGGGAATTTCACGAGGTAGAAGGCCAGTACGAGGTAACCGGCGAAGCCCGAGACGTAGTGGAACGTGCCGAACTCGTTCCAGTCGCAGACGCCGTAAAGCCCCGTGTTGCCGTAATTGCCCGTGTAGCCGAGCGCCGGGGCGAGCATCTTCACGTAGGGCAGCAGCAGCGTCACGCCCCAGATCGCGAGGCCGCTCTGCAACTCGCGCCGCGAGGCCCGTTCGAGCCACGGGCTGATCAGCGGCATGATCAGATAAAGTCCTATCAGCATATAGAGATACCAGAGCGGCGTGGTGTCGTAGCAGAAGTTGAAGACGAAGGTCCACATCTTGTGCAGCGTCGCTTCGCCGGTGAACAGCGCGGGGTCGATCGACGGGCTGGAGGTCCCGACGTAGCGCATATACAGGTAGTAGATCACGGGCAGCGTCAGCGACCAGAAGACCAGCGCCAGGAGGACGCGGCCGATCCGCTTGCGGTAGAAAGCCCCCGTTCCGGTCCGCACGGGCAGCAGCAGCACGCCCGACATCATCACGAACAGCGGCACGCAGGCCCGGACGAAACTGCCTGCCAACGCTCCTTGCAGGAAGGTGGCGCGGTCGCTGTCGAACACGGCGACGAAGGCGTCGCAGCTGTGGGAGAAGACCACCAGAAAGCAGGCGATCACGCGCAGGGGGCCCCCCCAGCCGATGCGTTCGCGGGCCGGGACGTTCAGGTTGGGAAGTCGGTTCTTCATTGTCGCAGAAATGGATTTCCGGCGAAGGTACGAAAAAAATCCGGGACCGCCGTGCGTTTTCGCCGCGGCGTCCCGGATTTTTGGTTGTCCGCACTCCCTCCGGCGGACGCCCCCTTCGGGTCAGTTGACCACCACCGTCGGGAAGTATTCGCGCAGCAGGGCCGCGGCGCGGTCGAGCTGTTCGGGGGTGTTCTCCCGCACGTCGCGGAGTTTGTACTCCAGCCCCATCGCCTCGTACTTATGCACTCCGAGGGTGTGGTAGGGGAGCAGTTCGACCCGCTCGACCGACTTGTAGCCGCCGAGGCGTTCGCCCAGCGCGCGGATGTCGGCTTCGGCGTCGCTGATGCCCGGAACCAGCACGTAGCGCAGCCAGAAGGGTTTTCCGTGGGCTTCGAGCCAGGCGGCCGTGCGGAGCGTCTGCGCGTTTTCGCGTCCGGTGAGGGCGCGGTGGCGTTCGGGATCGGCCTGCTTCACGTCCAGCAGCACCAGGTCGACCAGCCCCAGCAGCTCCTCGACGGCCTCGGAGTGCCCGCGGCGCCCCGCCCCGCGCGGGCCCCCCCCCCCGCCGTTCGAGTCGATGCAGACGTGGATGCCGGCCTCCTTCAACGACTTTACGAGCGGAACGAGTTCCGCGGCCTGGAAGGTGGGTTCCCCGCCCGAGAAGGTCACGCCGCCGCGCCGCCCGAAGAAGGGCTTCTGGTCGACGGCCATGCGCAGGATCTCCGCAGGGTCGGTCAATGTGCCCGCTCCGGCCTCGATCGTGTCGGGGTTGGCGCAGTAGAGACAGCGGAAATTGCAGCCTTGCAGGAAAACGACGAGCCGGAGTCCCGGCCCGTCGAAAGTTCCCATCGATTCGTAGGAATGTATTCGAAGCATAATCTGAATATTGTCGCCCTGCTCGCGGTTGGTCGGCGTAATCTGCGGCCTGCAGGCCGCAATTTATAAATCCGACCCCACTCCGCACCCCTCCCTTGAGAGGGGCTTGTGTCCGCCTGCGGCGGAAATCCGGCGTGGTGTGGCGCGGCAGTGGCGGCTGAAAATTTACATCCTCTCGTGGAAGCTGCGGCTGATGACCTCCAACTGGTGTTCGCGGCTCAGCTTGGTGAAGTTCACGGCATAGCCCGATACGCGGATCGTCAGCTGCGGATAGTTCTCGGGATGCTCCATGGCGTCTTCGAGCATCGCACGGTTCAGCACGTTGACGTTCAGGTGGTGTGCGCCCTTCGTAAAGTAACCGTCGAGCATCGTCACCAGGTTCTCGATCCGCTCCTCTTCGGTCGGGCCCAGCGATTTGGGGACGATCGAGAAGGTGTTCGAGATGCCGTCCTGCGAGTCGCGGTAACGGAGTTTGGCCACCGAGGCGAGCGAGGCGATGGCACCGCTCTTGTCGCGTCCGTGCATCGGGTTGGCACCCGGTGCGAAGGCCACGCCCTTGGCACGTCCGTCGGGCGTCGCGCCGGTTTTCTTGCCGTACATCACGTTCGAGGTGATGGTCAGCAGCGAAAGCGTCGGGCGGGCGTTCTTGTAGACGGGCAGTTTCTTGAGCTCCTCGCTGAAGAAGTACACGAGGTCTACGCCCAGGTGGTCTACGCGGTCGTCGTTGTTGCCGAAGCAGGGGAATTCGCCCTGGATGTCGAAGCCTTCGCTGAGCCCCTCGGCGTTGCGGCGGGTGGTCACCTTGGCATATTTGATGGCCGAGAGCGAGTCGAGGGCGATCGAAAGCCCCGCCACGCCGTAGGCGAGGTTGATGCGCGGGTCGGTGTCTACGAAGGCCATCTGCGCCTTCTCGTAGTAGTACTTGTCGTGCATGTAATGGATGATGTTCATCGCCTCGTTGTAGACGCGGGCGATTTCGGTCAGCACCATCTTGTAGTTGCGCATCACCTCCTCGAAGCGCAGCGGGCCCTCAGAAAGGGCGGGGATGCCCTTGACCATCAGCGTGCCGGTGTTCTCGCAGCGGCCGCCGTTGATGGCCAGCAGCAGCGCCTTGGCCAGGTTGCAGCGCGCGCCGAAGAACTGGATCTGGCGGCCGATGTCCTGGTACGATACGCAGCAGGCGATGCCGTAGTCGTCCGAATGGCGCACTTCGCGCATCAGCTCGTCGTTCTCGTACTGGATCGAGCTGGTGTCGGCCGAAACCTTGGCGCAGAAATCCTTGAATCCCTGCGGCAGGTCGGGGCTCCACAGGATCGTGAGGTTGGGCTCGGGCGACGGGCCGAGGTTGTAGAGCGTCTGCAGGAAACGGAACGAGGTCTTGGTCACCTTCGTGCGGCCGTCGTTGAAGCGTCCGCCGATGGCTTCGGTCACCCACGTCGGGTCGCCGGCGAAGATGTCGTTATAGGACTGCATCCTCAGGTGGCGTACCATGCGCAGCTTGATGACGAACTGGTCGATGAGCTCCTGTGCGAACACCTCGTCGATGTTGCCGTGCGCCAGGTCGTATTCGATGAAGATGTCGAGGAACGACGACACGTTGCCCAGCGACATCGCGGCGCCGTCCTGTTCCTTCACGGCTGCGAGGTAAGCCATGTAAACCCACTGCACGGCCTCCTGTGCCGAATGCGCCGGGCGGCTCAGGTCGAGCCCGTAGTATTCGCCCATCGTGCGGATCTCCTTCAGCGCCTTGATCTGCTCAGCGACCTCTTCGCGCAGGCGGATGCGGGCGTCGGTCATCGGGCCGGTCAGGTTGCGCAAGTCCTGCTGCTTGGCTTCGATCAGGCGGTCGGTGCCGTAGAGCGCCAGGCGGCGGTAGTCGCCGATGATGCGGCCGCGGGCGTAGTTGTCGGGCAGGCCCGTCAGGAAGCCCAGCGAACGGAACGAGCGTATCTCCTCGGTGTAGACGTCGAACACGCCGTCGTTATGCGTTTTGCGGTAGTGGGTGAAAATATCCCTGACCTTCTCGTCCACGTCCACGCCGTTCTCCTTGCAGGCGCGCGATACGACGTTGATGCCGCCGAAGGGCTTGATGGCCCGCTTGAGCAGCTCGTCGGTCTGCAAGCCCACGATCAGCTCCTGTTCCCTGTCGATATAACCCGCCTTGTGCGAGGTAATGGTCGAGACGGTGGCGTTGTCCAGCGAGCGGACGCCGTTGTTGGCGCGCTCCTCTTCGAGTGCCTTGAGACAGAGGTTCCAGATGTGCTTGGTACGTTCGGTCGGGCCCTGCAGGAAAGACGCGTCGCCCAGGTAGGGGGTGATGTTCGTCTGCACGAAACTCGTGACGTTGATCTCCTTGCTCCAAAGCCCGTCGATAAAGGTTTTGTTCAATTCCATAGAATGTTATTCAAAATGAGATTAAAATTGTCGTATTTGGGAGCCACAAAGGTATGTTATTTTTATCACAATACCGAACCCTGCGGAGTATTTTCTTAAAAAAACTTAAAAAATACCTGACAATGGGGAGCTTCCGCCCGCGGGCTTGCACGGGGCGGGATTATTGCGTAGTTTTGCGGGAGTAAAATATCCCCGTTATGGAAGAGCTGACACTTACCACCCCGGCGCTGCTGTTCTCCGCCGTTTCGCTGATCCTGCTGGCCTATACCAACCGGTTTCTTTCCTATGCCCAGTTGGTTCGCACGCTCAAGGAACAACACCTGCAACACCCCTCGAAAGTCACCCGTGCGCAGATCGACAACCTGCGCCGCCGCCTGCACCTCACGCGTACGATGCAGATCCTGGGTGTCACGAGCCTGTTCCTGTGCGTGGTGACGATGTTCCTTCTCTACGTCGGCCTGATCCTCCTTTCCGCCTATGTCTTCGGTGCGGCGCTGTTGCTGCTGATCGGGTCGCTCGGCGTGTCGATTTGGGAAATCCAGATTTCGGTGCGGGCGCTGGAGATCCACCTGCACGACATGGAGAAGTAATTCGCCGGTCTTGTCCGGTCGCGCGCCGGCCTCCCTTTCCACAGGGAGATGCCGGGCTATGACTGCGGCGGTTCCGCTTCCCATGCCATAACGCTGAAAAAACGAAGATGCCGCGACATCCCGTCACTGCATCTCCCACTAACCTACTTATGTAACCTAAAACCAACTTGGAAACCTTCTTCCGGTTCCCGCGTTGCAAAGATACGGGGCCGTCGTTACGGGGGAATGACGGCCCCGTTACGTTCCGGCGACAAATGCCGCCCTGTCCGGGAAAATCCTCCGGCGGGGCCGATTGCCGGCCGCTTTTTGCGGGTGCCGCTTTTGCCGGGCGGCCTGTCGTATTCCGGCTGAGTTTGTCGGGGCGTTCAAAAAACCCTCCTTTGAAAAGGAGGGTTCGGGTGATGTCCGTATAGGAGCCCCGTGCTATTTTTTGTGCTCCAAAAAATAATGCTGCGATTTGAGCAGGTTGCGGGCCTGCAGGATCATCGTTTTGGTTTCGTTGAGGATCGTCAGGTAGAGGACGCTGGCGCGTGTGCTCACCGTCTCGTCGCCGTTGATGCGGCGCAGCTGGCTCTTGATGGCCTCGACGATCGTGTCGAAGAGTTTGTCGCGCATCTCCAGCACCATGTCCAGGTCGGAGAAATCCTTGGTGCGCAGCATGTCGTTGATCTTGTCGAAGATCGCTTCCACCTGGTCGTTCACGCGCATCAGGTCTACGATCTGCTCCTTCGTGAGCCCCTCGTGGTTGTTGTTGATGTGTTCGTATGCCGGGCGTGTTATGTGGATCAGCGCCTTGGTCACCTCCGAGAGGTAATCCACCACCTGTACGTAGAAATGTCCCGTGTCGATGTCGCACTGTTGCAGGCGCCGCAGCGTAGGCATGATGCCGTACTTGCGGTCGCGCGCCTCTTCGAAGAGCTTGTCCGACGACTGTACCATCTCCTTGAGCACCTTGCGGTTCTCCTTGAATACCGCCACCAGCGTACGGTTGTAGATGCGCGTCACGTGCTCCATCGTCGTGCAGACCTCGCCGATGCAGACGCAGAGCACCTCGTCCGGGGTCTCGGCCCTGACGACGGGCGATTCCTTGGTTTCGGCGGCCTTGATCTGCTCGACGTTGCGGTGGCTGCGAACCAGCAGCCATGCGCAGAGTGCGACGAGCACCGTCACGGCGATCCAGCCGCCCCACAGCAGGAGCAGTGTCACGCCGAAGGCGATCAGGAATCCGCCGAGCGCCGTGATGAACCAGCCCGAGATGACGGCCATCACGCCCGTAATGCGGTATACGGCGCTCTCGCGTCCCCAGGTGCGGTCGGCCAGCGACGAACCCATGGCCACCATGAATACCACATAGGTCGTCGACAGCGGCAGCTGGTACGAAGTGCCGATGGCGATCAGGATCGATGCGGCCGTGAGGTTCACGACGGCGCGGATCATGTCGTACGGTGCCGACGAACGCTCCTCTGCGGGCAGCGGCTCGAACCTCCGGTCGATGGCCTTCTGCATGCGGACGGGGATCAGCCCCGTCCACATCGTGTTGAGTACCAGTGTGGCACGTACCAGGCTGCGTGAAATGAACGTCGAGCCGAAGCGCTCTTCACCCTCGTGCTGCGAGGCGAGCGACAGCTCGGTCTCGGTGACATGCTGCGATTTCTTCGAGAAGAACAGTGTCAGCACCATCACCAGCCCCGATGCCAGCAGCAGCAGGAAATTGGCGCGTGCCGGTTCGGCCAGTTCGCCCATCATGATCGACTCGCTGCCGGCCTCGCGGGCGATCTGCCATGCGTCGTAGCTGGCCAGCGGCACACCGATGAAGTTCACCAGGTCGTTCCCCGCGAATGCCAGCGCCAGCGCGAAAGTGCCCGAAAGGATCGTGATGCGCATGATGTTGAGCCGCATGCGCTGGAGGAGCCACAGCACCACCGACGATGCGGCCCAGAATGCCAGCAGCGTTACCAGCACGTGCTCCCCGACGTAGTCCGCCACCGACGTGGGGATCAGCCCCGAGCTTTTCAGTCCCTTGAACAGGGCGAAATAGAGGATGCCCGCCAGCGAGATGCCGCACCATACGGCTCCCCAGCGGCGGAACACCGGTGCGAAGCGGAACGAGAAGATCAGCCGCGAGACGTACATGAACAGCGACCCGGCGGCGAATGCCAGCGCCACGGAGAGCAGGATGGCCGCGATGATGGCCATGGCCTTGCCCGTGTTGATGTATTGCGAAAGGTCGGCTATGGAAGCCCCGGCGTCGCCCCAAATATGGAACAGCGCCGCCGCGACCCCGGCGCCCAGCAACCCGAAGACCATCGACACGGTGGTCGACGTCGGCAGCCCGAGCGTGTTGTAGAGGTCTAACAGCAGGATGTTGCCGAGCATCATGCCCAGGAAGAGCATCATGATCTCCTGGAAGGAGAATTGTCCGGGGTAGAATACGCCGCTTCGGGCGACCTCCATCATGCCGCTCGACGTGAGCGTCCCGACGAGGATGCCTGCGGCCGCGATCCAAAGTATGACGCGCCGCGGGGCGACTTTCGACCCCAGGGCCGAGTTGAGGAAATTGACCGCGTCGTTGGCCACGCCCACGACGATGCCCATCACGGCCAGCAGGCCCATGATGATTACGATACAAGTGAATAGGGGACTCATGGTTTGTTTTGTTTCTGGATTTTTCCGCCGTAAAGGTCTGAAACGAATATTACAAAAACGTTACAGTCCGGTTGCGCCCTTATGAATGTTTGCGCAGGGTGAAAACGAATTCCAGCCCGCCGCGTTCGCCGTTGCGTACGGTGATCGTCCCGCCGTGGATCACGACGGCGTTTTTGACGATCGAAAGCCCGAGTCCCGTGCCGCCCAGCTTGCGCGAGCGCCCCTTGTCGATACGGTAGAACCGCTCGAAGAGGTGCGGGAGGTGTTCTTCGTCGACGCCGATGCCGTTGTCGGCGAAAAGTATCGTGCAGGCCTCTGCCGTGTCCGAAAGCAGGCGGATGAAGATGTCGCGCCCGCCCGAGTAGGCCGCGGCGTTGTCCGCCAGGTTGCGGAAGACGGAACTCAGCAGCGAGGGGTTGCCCTCGACCTCGACCGGGCCTCGGAAATCGCAGTTCACGCGCAGCCGCTGCCCCTCGGGGCGCAGCTCCATGTCGGCCCTGACCTCGTCGATCAGGTCGTTCAGCACCACGGGTTCCTTGCCGATGAGCTCTCGGCCCTCGTCCATGCGCGTGATGGTCGAGACGTCGGAGAGCAGGTGCCGCAGCCGTTCGACCTGCGCACAGCTCTTTTCGAGGAACGCCGTGCGTTTCTCCGCCGTCAGGCAGGGGTTGGCCAGCAGCGTTTCCAGATAACCCTGAATCGCGGCCACGGGGGTCTTCAGCTCGTGGTTGATGTTGTTGGTGAGTTGTTTCTTGATACGGATCTTCTCCTGCTCCTCGTGCAGCGCCAGCGCGTGTTCCCGGTCGCGGTCGGCCGTCGTGCGTTGCAGGCGGGCGTAGAGGCGGATGATGTGGTTCGAGATGTCGCCCAGCTCGTCGTGGGGGAAGGTCTCCCGCTCGTCGATCCGCTCGCCCCGCTCGGCGCGCTCGGCAAATTCGTTCAGGCGTGTGATGTTGTGCCCCAGGCGGCGGGTCGTGAAGTAAGCCGCAATGCTCATCAGCAGCGTGACGCCCAGCATGAACCACAGGAATTCCCAGTCGGCCGCGAGTACTTCGCGCAGCGAAACGGAGTAGGGAACGGCCGAGCGGACGATGATCCCGTCGCCCTTCATGGCCGAATAGAAATAGTATCGGTCGGTGCTTTCCGAGTGGCGGTGGATGGTGTAACCGGTGCCATGGGCGATCGCTTCGGTGACTTCGGGGCGCCCGAGGTGGTTGGCTGCGGGCAGCGAGTCGGCCGAGTTGTCGAACAGGACGCCCCCGTCGTCGTCGATGACCGTTACGCGCAGGTCGCCGTAAGGAAGGGGATGACCGGCGAGGAATGCCCCGGGTGCGGTGCCCTCGCCGAGCGCGTCGAGCAGGCGCAGGTTGAAGAGTTGCAGCCGGGCATCGAGCCGCTCGGCCTTGAAACGCTTTTCGCGGCTGTACTGGAAGGGGACGAAGCAGGCCACCAGCGCCCACGAAAAGGCGAGCAGCAGCAGGAACAGCCGCCTGTGGTAGGAAAACCTACTCCTCAAAACCGTAGCCATAGCCCAGGCGTGTTACGATGTGTTCCCCATAAGGGCCGATCTTGCGGCGCAGGCGCGTGATGTTCACGTCGATGGTGCGGTCGAGCACGATTACCTCGTCGCTCCACACCTGCCGCAGGATCTCTTCGCGCGAGAAGATCTTGCCGCGCGAGGAGAGCAGCAGCGCCAGGATTTCAAACTCTTTTTTGGTCAGCGCCAGCGGCTTCCCGTCGATCGTGCAGACCTTGCGCGTGAGATCCATCCGCAGCCCTTCGAACGCCACGGCCTTCTCTTCTGCGGCCGGCTGTGCCGTGCGGCGCAGCACGCTGCGTACGCGTGCGAGCACCTCGCGGATGGAAAAGGGCTTGGCGATGTAGTCGTCGGCCCCGATGTTGAGTCCTGCCACCGTGTCGTCCTCGGTGTCCCTGGCCGTGCAGAAAATGATCGGCACACCGGCAGTCTCGGGGCGGGACTTGAGCTGCCGGGCCATCTTGAACCCGCTCGTTTCGCCCATCATGACGTCGAGCAGAATCAGCGAATAACGTTCGGGGTGCATGTCGAGTGCCTGTTCGGCGCTGTAAGCCACGTCGACCTCATAGCCCTCGACCTCGAGGTTGAACTGCAGAATCTCACACAGCGATTCTTCGTCGTCGACTACCAGGATTTTGTACTTTGTCATAACTGTTACGGATTGGAATCCGGCTCAAAAGTACGTAACAAACCGCTTTTTGCACCTCCCGTGCCGCATATTTAACCGAAATGTAACAGACTCTCACTCACCCAGCACGGCCATCTGCTGCCGGATCGACTCCTCGTGGATGGCCTGCAGGACGGAACGCATGAATTCCCGATCCATACCCATCCGGACGGCCTGATCCGCCCGCCGGGCCAGCAGTTCCCCGTAGCGCTGCGCCTGCAACACGGGCATGTTGTGCTCTTTCTTGTACTGCCCGATATCGCGCGAGACGCGCATACGCCGCGAGAGCAGTTCGAGCAGTTCGTCGTCCAGCTTGTCGATTTGCGACCGCAGTTCGGTCAGGCTTTCGGTCGTGGCGTTGGTTTCACGGATCACGATGTTGCGGCAGATGTAGGCCAGTCCCTGCGGCGTCACCTGCTGTGCCTTGTCGCTCCATGCGCAGTCGGGCGAGCAGTGTGCCTCGACGATCAGTCCGTCGAGCCCCAGATCCATGGCCTGCTGCGAGAGGGGGGCGATCAGCTCGCGGCGCCCGCCGATATGGCTCCGGCTGCCCGCAACTTGCTCCGCCGAACCCGTTCG
>OGUK01002400.1_pt1 | contig 10285 bp, 12 predicted proteins | sample 1553151 | NCBI WGS metagenome assembly OGUK01 (sample SAMEA2580208, study PRJEB22360) | human gut metagenome | biome: human gut; feature: human-associated habitat; material: faeces | place: Denmark | collected 2008/2010
GGGCTGGAGGCGCAGCCCGCGCCGAGCGAGTAGTCGAAGCGTCCGGCGACGTAGATGCCGCTGAAAAGCACCAGTGCGATGCACGCGGCCTTGATCAGCGCCGTCCGCCATGAGCGCTTCGGCCTCTGCCGCCGCGCGCCGCACTCCGCCAGCAGCTCGTCGCCAAGATAGCTGAGGGAAGCACTGAGCTGTTCGTTCGTCATACCGTAAAGCCCTCCTGTTCCAGATGTGCGCGCAGACCCTGCCGCGTACGGTAGAGGAGGCTTTTGACCGCGCCGATGCTCGTGCCGTACTGCCGCGCGACGTCGGCAAGCGGATCGACGTAGAAATAGCGGGCGAGGAAGACGCCGCGCTCGCGCGGCGAGAGCGTGCGCAGGTAGCGCTCGATGCTCTCGGCGAGCAGCCTCGCGTCCAGCGCTTCGTCCGCCTCGCCGTCGACCGCGTCGCCCAGCTCTTCAAGGGAGAGAAGATATTCCCGCGCGCCGCGCTTCTGCGCGCCGTCGCGGCGATAGCGGTCGATGGCACCCTGCCGCGTCAAACGGCTGAGAAAAGCCGGAAACACCGGCGGGCGCTGCGGAGGAATGGCGTTCCACGTTTTCAGATAGGTGTCCGAGCGCACCTCCTCGCAGGCAAACTGGTCGAGGAGAATGCGCTGCGCGAGCTGCAGGAGCCGCGCTCCGTATTTTTTGTCGGTCTCGCCGATGGCATCCTCATTGCGCGCAAAATACAGCGCGATGATCTGCTCGTCCTTCATTTGGCCCCGCCTCCTTTCACTCTATTTACCGCAAACGCGGCGCGAAGGTCGCGCGGAACACGCAAAAAATTTTTTCTTCCTCTATCTTATCCGATGGCGGGGTGAAAGTAAATGCCGCGATTTGTGCGCTCCGCAGCTTGCATTTTGCAGCGAAGCCTTTATAATGATGACATTCTTTTTCGCAGGGAGGAAGGACTCATGGAACAGCGAAGGTCGCGTGGGATGCTTGCAGCCGCGGCCGTTATCTTCGGTACGCTTGCGCCGTTCGTGCGCGGCATTTCCGTTTCCTCGGGCGAGCTGGCGCTTTACCGCGCGGTGATGGCGGCGCTGCTCGTCGGCGGCTATCTGCTCGTGAGCGGGCAGAAGCTCGCGCTGCGCGCGAATCGGCGCGAGGCCGCGCTGCTGCTCCTCTCCGGCACGGCGATGGGCGTGAACTGGATCTTGCTTTTCGAGGCCTACCGCTACACCACCGTGTCCGTCGCGACGCTGAGCTACTATTTTGCGCCCGTGCTCGTCACCGCTGCCTGCCCTCTGCTCTTTCACGAAAGACTGACGGGAAAGCAGATCGTCTGCTTCGTGATGTCCACGCTGGGACTGGTGCCGGTCACGGCGCCGCAGCTCGCCGGCGGTGCGCTGATCCTCGGCTTCACGCTCTGGAACGAGCTGCCGGAGAAAAAATAAGAAAAAGGGAAGCGGCTTTCACTGAACCGCTTCCCTTTTTCAGTTCATAAAGTGAATGGTGATGGGGCAGATCTCGGCCCTGGTCGCCACGCGCATATTCGGTCCGAAGAGACCGACGCCCGAGGTCACGATGCTGTGCATCGACCCCACGCGGAGACAGCCGCAGGCATTCTCCCAAAATAGCCGGACGGTAAGGTTGCCGGGGAACATCTGCCCGTCGTGCGTGTGCCCGCAGAGATCGACGTCCACGCCCGCCGCGGCCAGCGCCTCCAGCTCGCGCGGCTGATGGTCAAGGACCAGAATGGGCTTGTCCGTATCCAGCCCCTCGACGAGCTCCGCAGGCGTTTTGCGCACCTCGATGCCGCGCCCCGGGCGCTGCGCGTCGGGGCGACCGTAAAGATAAACCTCGCCGCCGAGCAGCACGGCCTCGTCGCGCAGGAGGCGGATGTTCGCGGACGCGAGAAAGGCGTCCATCTCGGGGCTGCTCTGCTTTTTCCCGTCGCTTCGGAAGGTGAAGCCCGCCAGGATGGGCTCCTCGATGTCGTGGTTGCCGTAGACGGCGTAGACGCCGTACCTCGACCGGATGCCGCGCAGCACCGCAGCGATCTGCTCCGGCTCCTCCACGGCCTCCCAGGCGTTATCAAAAATGTCGCCCGCGATGACGACCGCATCGGCGTCCTGCTCGTTCACGCGCGCGACCATGCGTTCCATCTGCGCAAGGCCCACGTTGTAGCCGAGGTGGAGATCGGCGAGCAGCACGACCTTCATGCTCTCCATGCTGCCGGCGGACTTGTTTACGGTGATCTCGTAGGGCGTGACGCGCACGACGCGGGCGTTGATCACGCCGCCGACGGAGGTCGCCAGAATGACCGCCGCGCACAGACAGCCCGCGATGCGGTGCATCCGCGCCGAGCGCAGAGAGCGGAGCTTCAGACCGTGGACGAGCAGCAGCCGCAGTCCGTCCGCGAGCAGGACTGCCAGCAGCAGATAGAGCAGCACGCCGAGCCAATAGTTCCCGATGAGCATGAGCGCGCGCTTCAGCCGTCCGGCAGGCAGCGGAAAGGCCAGAACAAAGGAGAGCGCAAAGAAGGCGTACAGCGCGGCGGGCACGGCCCAATGCTTTCGCTTGCGGAACCACGGGAACCACGCCCGCACCCAGCCCATGATACGGCGGAACAGATAGAGATTGAAAAGCAGGTAAAACGGTGCGAGGAGGAAGGCAAGCATGGCGCGTTCCGCGCTCCTTTCCGAAAGGGGAGACACCCTTTGTTTTCGGCGCTATTCTACTCCCTTTACGCCCTTGGCGCAAGAGAAAAGATGCGGCGCGAAGCGCACACTTTTTTTGGACAAAAGTGACATTGACAACCCTTTCCTACAAATTTATAATCACAATCTCGTATGAAAGATATCAAAATACACCGTGGTAAAAGGTGAGGCTTATGAATCATCAGTCGTCGTTTTCGCTTCGTTCGTTCTTTCAGCCCGTGGACCTCACGCAGGGAACGTGCTGGAAGACGCTGCTCGTGTTCGCGTTCCCCATTATCGTTTCCTACCTGCTCCAGCAGGTCTATTCCATCAGCGACGCCGCCATTGTCGGTCAGACGCTGACGGCGAGCGAGGTCGCCGGTGTGAACGACACCACCTCGCTCGCGATGATCTTCCTGCAGTTCGCCTTCGGCGCGAGCGCGGGCTTCTGCACCGTGACATCGTGCTTTGTCGGTGCGCGCGACAGCGCGGGCGTCCGCCGCTCCATGGCGACGCAGATCGTCCTCTCCGCGGTGCTGACCGCCGTGCTCACGGCGCTGGCGCTGGCGCTGCTCGACCCCATGCTCGCGTGGATCAACGTCACGCCCGCGAGCAGGGAGGTCTACCGCGCGGCCTATACCTACTGCGCCATCCTCTTCGGCGGCATCGGCGCGCAGCTTTTCTATAATTTCATCTGCTCTTTCCTGCGCAGCATGGGCGACAGCGCCACGCCGCTCGCGTTCCTGCTTTTCTCGACGATCCTCAACGTGGGGCTGGATCTGCTCTTCATCCTCTCGTTCCACTGGGGCGTCGCGGGCGCAGCCATCGCCACCGTTGCGGCGCAGCTCATCAGCACGCTCGGCTGCTTTCTCTACGCCTTTTTGAAGTATCCCGAGCTGCGATTGCACCGCGAGGACTGGCGCATCACAAGGCGCGACGTTACGCGCCATCTCATTCAGGGCATCCCGCTCGGTCTGCAGTTCTCCGTCCTTGCCATCGGCATCATCGTGATGCAGAGCGTCATCGTGCAGTTCGATACGCTTGGCGGCGAGATGGTCTCCAACGCGGCGCAGAACGGCTTCGGCGCGGCGAACAAGCTCAATAACCTCCTTATGACGCCGCTCAACGGCCTCGGCGCGGCGATGACCAGCTTCACCGCGCAGAACCTCGGTGCGGGCGACCACGCGCGCATCAAGAAGGGAACGGTGCAGGCGCTCATCATTGTCTGGACGATGTGCCTCATCTCCATCGCGGCCGGACTGCTGCTCTCGCGCGGCGGCGGGTATCTCTATATCTTCCTCTCACCCGATAAGGTCACGGCGGAGACGATGCGCTACGGCAACACCTACCTCTATGTCGACCTGTCGCTCTACCTCTTCCTCGGCTTCATCTTCGTCGTGCGCAACTGTGTGCAGGGCATCGGCAAACCGCAGTTCGTGCTCGGCGCGGGCGCGGCCGAGCTGGCCGCGCGCGTGATAGTCGGCCACGAAAAGCACCACATGGACGAACGCGAGATAGTCGCGAAGATAATGGACAAAAGGAAGAAGAACAAATGACTATACGCCTGATACTGGCCTTCATCATAGCCTTTCTAGTCTCCAGCGGCATCGGCGCCTTTCTCGTGCCCTTCCTGCGCAATATCATGAAAATGGACTATCGCTACCTGAAAGGAACAATGTAGGAAGAAACAAAAAGTTTTTGTCGCTTTTTTAAAAAACTTTGAAAATTGTCAATACCCAATCGAACATTTTTTGAAAAATTTTAGAGGGAATTGACGTGGGCATCGAATAGCTCTTGTGCCGTATGGTAATCAAGGATTTTACGGTGCATGGCGTTCATGCGTTCGGCTACGGCATCGCATTGAGCTTGCGTGACATGGTAGAGAGATTTACCCTTGCGGAAGTAGCGGCGTATGATTTTGTTCGCGTTCTCGTTTGAACCACGCTCCGAGGAACAAAACGGATGGCAGTAATAGACAGGGAGCGGCAGCTGGTAGGCTGATGCAAATTCCGAGCCGTTATCGACGGTGATGGAGCGGAACGTGCCTTGCGGGTATTTTGAAAGTGTAGATTCAACAATACGGTTGACGTTGGCTGCGGTTTTCTGCGAGAGCTTGAAAATGAGTTCATAGCGCGTGAGCCGTTCGGTGAGGACGAGCAGGGCCTGACGCTTGCCCTTAGCTTTACCGATGACGCAATCCATCTCCCAATGACCGAACGAGGAGCGAGCGCTGACCTCATAGGGGCGAAGCTCGATAGAGACACCGACAGGAGCGCGCTTGGCTTTGCGCACCTTGCGATAACGGCGCTTGCAGCGCGGGCACGGCAAATCCGCATTGGTGATGTTCGGGATATAGCCCTTGTCGATATAGCGATAGAGCGTGGACGTGGAAACCGTCCACGCTTTTTCTTTGCGCAGACTGCCGCAAATGGCATCGGGAGACTCCCCGTTTTGGATGCGCTCAGAGATGGACCTTGCATAGGCATGATTGCTGCCGATAGCAAGCGGGCGACCGTGGGCGCTATGATTATACTCTGCGTCCTCATGGGCGATCTGAGCGGAATAGTGCTTCTGCATGAGCCATGTGCTGCCGTCAAGATGGTCATACAAGCCACGCTTTATTTCACGATGAATGGAAGATACAGAGCGATGCAGATAGGACGCGATGGAGCGATAGGACGCACCGGAGTTGAATAGCTTCTCGATGGCAAGGCGTTCGGTATAGGTCATGCGACGATACGTTTTCATGTTCTTTCCCCTCTCCGTCTCTCTTTGAAAGTGCATAGTCAAAAGCCCTATAGATGGAGCAAGCACCGGACTACGGATAGTAGCTCGGTGCTTTTCTGTTTCTATGAGGTATCGCTGCGCGATGATTGAATTTGTAACACAGCCAGAAAAAAGGCGTCAAGGGTTTTCCTGCATGAACTTTTTATAAACTCCTGCGGACTTTACAAAAACTTCATACAGTTTGCCCCTCTGACGGTTTTTTCCGTCTGTGCTTCACTTGTGGACAAGTGAAGCGAGCGAGCGGCGTCGCCGCTTGTCGCTTCACTCATTATGAGAGCGCCGTCCAAAGTGGTAGGAACACTGAGGACGGCAGAAAGGGGGTGAGAGGATGTACACAGAGTACGGCTACATACGCGATGGCGTAGAGTATGCGACGGTCGATGAAGCATACGACAGCGAGTAGCGTTCCACGCTCCCCTGTTGGCGGTCAGGGTTACCAAAACCGCCAGCACCTACAGAATACAGGAGAGAACGACGAAAGTCAAGAGAGGATATAGAGACATGAAAGAGACAACGAAAATGAGCCGCGCGGTCGGTCAATTGGAGAAGATGTACAACACGATCAACCTCGACTTGTGGGGCGGGCAGCTGCCGACGCCTATTATCACAGTGCAGAGCAAGCCGGGGACATACGGTCATTGCAGCGTCGGCAAGGTGTGGAAACGCAAGGATGCGGACACCTACGAGATGAACATAGCCGCCGAAGCGCTGGACGTGGAGATCGAGGAAGTGCTGGACACGCTCATCCATGAGATGGTGCATCTTTACTGCCGTGAAAACGGGATTCAGGAGGTCAGCCGTGGGGGCAAGTACCACAACGGGAAGTTCAAGGAGATTGCCGAGGAGCATTTGCTGATGTGCTACAAGGCAGGCATTTACGGTTGGAACACACAGGGCAAGGACAACGACAGGTTGACGGCGTATGCACTGGAAAAGGGCTGGAACGAGATACGGATAGCACGGAGCAGCTTCACAGGCTTCCGAGGGATCGCAGGGAGCGGAGCGGCAAGCAGCACACCGACAGCGCAAAGCGGGGAACGCAGACCGAGCAGCACCCGAAAGCTGATTTGCCCGAAGTGCGGGAACAGCGTCCGAGCGACAAAGGAAGTGCGCATCATGTGTATGGACTGCACGGAGCAGATGCGGGAGGCGTGAGCATGACGGAGATACTTTTAGCGGCATCTGTCAGCTGGTGCTTATGCGGCATCATCTTTGCAATGGATAAGACGGATTGAAAGTGTAGATTCAAAAGCTGACCTAACGGCTGGACGGGGAGAAAGGACACGAAATATGAACAAGTACAAAACTGCTATCACAGTACAAAGAAAGAACTGCACGCTTACAATTACCCCGTATGTGAGAGCGCAATGCGGAGATACAGAAAACATTGGTTTTGTCGTTACCAAATCGGACGGCGGGATACGCTGCCACGGAAGAACCTGTGATGAAATGTGCGAGGTCCTGCGGCTGGTTGAAAAAATGATTGACGAAAGCCTAATGGAGGACTAACGAATGAAGCGGGTAAATGACAAGGGGCAAGCTGTGTATGTAAACTATGTGGTGAAGCACAACAGGCTGTGCGTGGTGATACTGGCGGCGAGCGGGCAGATGCTCAAAAGCCGAGACAAGGCTGACGTGAGAAGCAGGACGTTCGTAAAGGACTACCAAGCCGAAGCATGGTTGAGACGCAACGGGTACACGACGAACGCATAAGGCAAAAGCCCCGTCCGAAAGGGCGGGGCTTAAACATATCGGAATGGGACGAGGGAGAAGCAGTTTTTTCCGTGGGAAAAAGGAGCGCATGGAACGAGAACGGCAGGATGGGGAGCGGTCAGGATTGCACGACCACAGGAGCGGGCTGAAAGCCGCTCTTGCTAAGACTTTCAATGACGCGCCATGTATCATACGAGGAACGAAGCTTTTCATCATGGACGAAGTAATAAAAGCCACGGTGCTTCCACTTCTCCACGTTGCCCTCGCTGTCCAGCTCAGGCACGACACGGTGGACGATGGTCAGGCAGCCGAAAAGCGTAGTGCAGCGGCGTACCTCGGTAGCCTGTTCACGGATGGGCTTGGAAAGCCGGTTAAAGGTCTGCGCCGTACCCATGATAACACGGCGATTCTTGCGATTCTGTGTAATGACTTCCAGCATTTCAGGCGGGAAGTTTTTGGACTGGTTAGAGCTGAACCAATTCTGCATTTCGTCGATACACGCGATCACGCCTTGGATGCCGTTTTTGTAATCAAGGAGCAAGCGCCAGTCGTTCAGCTCTCGGCTCTGACCTTGCAAGGCGAAATTGGTGATACACTTTGCTTTGGGGTATTCCTCGCGCCACGCAAAAGCTTGCTGCGCCATGGCGATGGTCTTGCCATTACCCTGACGGCCCGTAAAAATGATACAACCCTGATGCGTGAAGAACTCAGGATTTCGGGCGTACATATCGAGCATGAACTGATGCGGGAGCAGATAGAAGAAGCTGCGCAGGAACGAGGGCTTTTTCAGAGCATGATGCTCACCGTGCTGGAAGCGATAGCCACGACGGTACAGAATGATACCATAGACAAGGCAGAGAAAGCCGAACACAACGCAGAACACGAGAAAAAGAAAGAGCGGGATTTTTGCAAATTCCCACACCATTTGCAAGAGAGATTTAATCATTGTCAATCACTCCTTTCCGGTATTCACGGATAGCGCGGGAGAGTAGGGCTTGACAAGCAGCAGCGTCCGAGGGAAATGAAAAGTTGTTCTTATAGACCATGAGCCAATAGGTTAGATCGGCGGGAAGAGAGACGGTAATACGATAATTCTTCGTCGGCATGAAATACTCCTTTTTTGAAAGTGTAGATTCAAAATGCGGGACAAGGTGTGCGTGCCAATCGGTATGCAAAATGCGTCCCCCGAGCCCCTCGCTGCGGGGGACGCATTTTGCATCAGACGATGGGCAAGCGCAGAAATACAGGCTTGCATAGGGTACAGGCCCTATGCTACAATCACAGGTGGGAGGGATGAAGAGATGCCAGATGATTATTTTAATCGACAGCAGAATCAGCACAAGCCGAGGTATGCGGCAGGCTCGGACATAGACAGTATCAAGACGGGAAGAGAAATACCAGAGGGCGGGTTTAAAGACAAAAGAAGTGGACCGTCGGCAAAATCTGTCTTACTGCTACTAACATGGGTTTGCATCTGCACGATAGCCATAGCAGCATATGTTGACTCAAAAGAGCAAAAAGAGAAAATAACGACCACAGCGCCAAACAATTCAGCAACACAAGTCAGTAGCCCCAAAGCTCTACAGAAAACAATAACCGGCGAGGTCAGCAAAGACTTAGTAAGCTTTTTCTATGCACGAGACAATTCAAAAGCAACCGTAGAAGCATATATCACCAACGGCACAAACAAAACAATCGACAACATCATTGTCACATTCACCATCAAGGACACCGCTGAAAACGTACTTGCAGAAAAGACCGTCAATGTACCCTCTGAATTGGCACCAGGAGAAACCGGAGATTATACGACAGTAATTGAAACGCCATCAAAGCCAACCGGTGAAACAAAAGTCTGGATGTACGCAACATACAAAATCAGATACACATAATCCGGCCGACCGTCCCCACACGAGAGCGTGGGGACGGCTTTCCTGTTACACAATAGGCAGGGAAGCCCAGAGGGAATGAAGAAATGCAATAACCATGCGAAGTACCCACAGAGCCAAGGAAAGGGCACAAATGGTAATGACGGTATTCATCGGGAGAAAGTAGAGCGCAGCACGCAGCCATTGATAAATGGACGAGGACGAGATACCAGCATAGTCAATACCAATTTCGGGGACACGGTCAAGAATAGGATGGACGAGATTCCAAATAGCCGTAATCGCAGCATTTACTATCACTTGCGCCTTCCCCCTTTACTCCTGAATGTAAAGCCCTCACCGTAATGTATCGAGGGGTCACCAGCACCAAGGCGAGGAGCACTTGAAACGTCACCGACGAGCAGCGGCGGGCGCAAATCTTCGTCCATTTGCATACCGTTAAGGATAGAGGGCGCGCGTTTGAAGAGCAGCCACAGATAGCCGAGCCACAGGAAGCCGGAGAGTAGACCATCCACCGAAGCCTTATATTTTTGATACCATGTCATATCAAAAATCTTTTGCTTATCTCCGTAATTGTAGCCGAACTTACTTTCCGCATTTTCCAAATGTACCCATATCACAGGCGGCTCGCTCTCCGGCGTCATACCGAAGAGGTCATTTCCGAACTGCTTCAACGTGGAGAAGAAGCCGAATTTACCCTTGAAAGTGTCGGTTATCTCCGTAAGCAACGCTTCATCCGGTTTGAAAAGAGCACCTATCTTTTCGGCAATGGCAGCGGGCAGGGCCGTGATCGCGTCAATGATGCTTTGCAGCCAGCCCCAAAGCGTAGTAAAGAAAGCGCCTATCTTCTCCGCAATGGCGGCAGGGATGCCCTTGATGCTCTCCCAAATGTTGGCAAGCGTTCCGGGCAGTTCTTTGATTTTCTCGAAGATTTGCGGAATATATGGCAGATAGGGCTTTGCGTCCTCGTCCGTGCCGGTATTGCCGCCTGGCTCCGTACCGGCAAGGTCGAGCGTAGGGGCAAGAGTATTGGCTTGAAGCTGGGCGAGAATCTGCTGCAATAAGTCCTCAATGGACGTAGCCGTGCCGTCACCAACGCCGGATAATTTAAGTTTTGCAGCTTCCTCCCCCTCGGCAGGTAAGTCAATGGTGGGATTTTTATAGTAAGACGGAGCAAATACAGAAAGGCGGGAAAAAGACGACTCAGCACCCGCACCAGTAA
>OGUK01002402.1_pt1 | contig 10281 bp, 8 predicted proteins | sample 1553151 | NCBI WGS metagenome assembly OGUK01 (sample SAMEA2580208, study PRJEB22360) | human gut metagenome | biome: human gut; feature: human-associated habitat; material: faeces | place: Denmark | collected 2008/2010
CCAGCCGCCCGCCGAGACCGACCTCGACCACGACGAGGTCACAGCCGGCCTCCGCGAACCAGAGAAAGCCGATGGCGGTCATCAGCTCAAACTCGGTCGGGTGCTCCGGAAGCGTGTCCGCCGCAGCGAGCACACGCTCCGCGAGGCGGTCAAGCGCCGCATCGGGGATGGGCGCGCCGTTCACCTGAAAGCGCTCGTTGAAGCGGTAGAGGTGCGGCGAGGTGAACAGTCCCGTGCGGTATCCCGCCGCCGCGAGAACGGAGGCGAGCATCGCGGCGGTCGAGCCCTTGCCGTTCGAGCCGGTGATGTGGACGAATTTGAGGGCTTTTTCGGGGTTTCCCAGCGCGGCGAGCAGAGCGCGGGTGCGCTCCAGCCCCGGCTTGCGGTCGGCCCATGCGTAGGCGTGGACGCGCGCGGCGACGTCTTCTCCGGTCATGCAGCTCCCTCCCTCAGCGGTACATCTGCGCAAGCATCAGCTTCGCGCTGCCCTCGACGGTGAGCTGCGCGGGCGCGTCCCCGATCAGGGCGCTTTCGTGCGCGGCGAGCGTCAGCGTTTCCGTGCCCGCGTGGAGTGTGACGCTTCCCTCACCGCAGAAAAGCAGGGCCGTTTCGCCCGCGTGGAGGGCAAGCGTTTCCGTGCCGTGCGGGAAATGCGCGGTGACGCAGCCGCGGCACTGCCCGCGGCGCAGCATGAGGTTGAAGTCCGTGCAGCGGCCCCAGGAGTGGGTATCGTCCGCGCCGGAAAAATCGTGGATCTCGTAGGGGTGGAGCGTCAGTCGTTCCCCGCCGTTGTGCGCGAGGACCATATCGCCGCGCAGCGTGGAGATCACGCGGTCATAGGCGGGCAGGGGTGTGAAGTCAGACTCGTCGAGTTCGACGGTCGCGGAGCTCAGCCGCCAGAGAAAATCGCGGTCAGCATACACCGCGCCCTTCGGCGCGATGGCGAGCTGAGTGGTCGCGCCGCCGGACCACTGCGTGGTGACGTAATCGGCGGGGGTCAGATGGGTGAGCGTCATAAAAGGACCTTCTTTCTGTCGAAAAGGCTTCGGTACGATGATACCGAAGCCTTTTGCGTTTGGCAAGATAAATTTTAGCCGTCGATCAGCTTGACGATCTCGGCGTAGCACTCGTCCGCCAGAGGCAGCGCGTGCGCGAGCAGCTTCTCGCCGCGGGCACGGTACTCGGCGGCGAACTCCTGATCCTTCAGCGAGCCGACGTTGATGAGCACGTTGAGCCACGCGCCCTGAATACCGGCCTTGAGGGAGAGGAACGCAACGCCCAGGTCGCTCGCGGAGGTGTCGTTGAAGCGGCCGAGCAGGGAGTGGGCGAGGGTGAGAGTCTCGTCGATCAGCTCCATCATCTCCATGGGCGTCTTGGTGCAGCCCTTGAGACCGTTCTGGATGGCGGCGGAGCGCTCAGCCTTCTGCTCGTCGGTGTCCTTGGGCATACCGAAGGCGGCGGAGACGACGTTGAACGCGTCGGTGTCGCGGTCCATCACGTTGAGCAGACGGGTCTTGAGCTCGTTGCCCTTGGCCTCGACCTCGGCGGCGTGCTCGGCGTACTCGGCGTACTTCTTGCGGCCCTGGGTCAGACCGCCGACCATGGCGGTCAGCGCAGCGCCGATGGCGCCGTAGAGCGCGGCGCAGGAGCCGCCGCCCGGCGCGGGCGCGTCGGAGGAAACGATGTCGGCAAAGCCGGTAACGGTCAGTTCAGCAAGTTTCATAGAATTCAATGTCCTTCCTTGTGGCATTTCGCGCCCGCAGGCGCGAAACAAAGTGGGATTGTCGCGGAGGGCGCTCGCGCGCGTCCGCAGCGACACCTTGCAGTGCACGGCGCGGTGAGCGCCGCGCGCTGAAGCCTTTCTCAAAAAAGCGGCATAACCGCTTTTTTGAAGCTTTTACTCCATGTCGATCAAATGATACTCCATGACCTGCTTCTTGCAGTCGAAGTCCTTGGCCTTGAGGTAGAACTCGGCGCAGTCGATGAGCGCCTTGGCGGGAGTCAGACCGACGATCTCGCTCTCGATGACGCGGGTGCCGTAGCGCTCGGCCAGAGCCTTGATCATTTCATAGGTGACATAGAGCGGGGTATCCTCATAGTTGACCATGTTCATGGAGACCTGCGCGATGCCGCGGTCCTCGAGCATGAAGCCCATGGCCTTGCAGCTGCGGAAGCCGCCGGAGGAGCCGCGGATGACCTTGGCGATCTTCTTGGCGACCTCAACGTCGCTGGTCTCGAGGTTGCAGTTGAACGCGACGAGCGGCATACGGGCGCCGATGGCGGTGATGCCGGCGGTGGGGTGGATCTTGCGCTCGCCGTAGTCGGGCGCCCACTCGGGCTGCAACAGCTTCTCGGGCATACCCTCGAACTCGCCCTTGCGGCAGGTGGCGAGGTTGCGGCGCTCGGGCCGGGTGGCGCTGTCCTCATACAGGAAGGAGGGAACCTTCAGCTCGTCCCAGATGCGCTGGGCGACGCGCTTGGACATCTCGACGGCTTCCTCCACGGTCACGTCCATCTGGGGGACGAAGGGGATGACGTCGGTCGCGCCCATGCGCTTGTGCTCGCCGTGGTGCTTGTTCATGTCGATGCGCTCGGTGGCGACCTTCGTGAGCTGGAAGGCGACCTCCTCGATGGCCTCGGGGGAGCCGATGAGGGTGAAAACGCAGCGGTTGTGGTTGCCGTCGGTCTGAGCGTCGAACAGGGTGCAGCCGGGGACGCTCTGCGCGGTCTTGACGAGCTCGTTATAGGTGGCCTCGTCCTTTTCCTTGGAGCAGCTGAAATTGGGGATGCATTCGATCAGTCGTGCCATGATAAGTTTCCTCCGTTTTTGTCAGGTCAGACAATTTCCAACCTGTATTTTGATGCTTACGCTGTCATTATACCGTGTGCCCGGGCGGGCGTAAACAGGTTTTCTTTCTCTTTTGTTTCGGGGCGCTTAATTTTTTTAAGTAAAGCCGCGCCCGTCAGGATTCCGCGATGAAGCGCTGCACGCAGGGCGCGCCCTGCACATCGTCGCTCCAGACAAGGACAGGGTAGGACTTGGCGGGGATGCCGCGCAGAGGCTTGGCGTAGATGCCGGAGTTCGGGTGCGTCTCGACGATGGAGTGCGGCAGAAAGCTGATGCCGAAGCCCGAGCGCACGAGCTGCATCGCCATGGGCGTATCGTAGCACTGGCAGGGCACGTTCGGCTCAAAGCCGCTGCGGCGGCACTCCTTCATCAGATAATCGTTGTAGCCCCAGAGATCGTCCGAGCGCAGCAGGCACATCGGCACGCCGCGCAGCCGCTCGATGGGCACGGCGTCCAGCTCCGGCGCGGGGTCGGTCGCGGCGGTCATGATGAGCTCCAGCGCGTCCTCGCCGAGGATGCGCTCGTGCAGGCTGCCGGACTCCTGCGTGGAGCGGCGGAGAAAGAGGACGTGCAGCTCGCCGCGGTCCAGGTCGTTCAAAAGGTCCTGCGGGGAACCGAGACGGATGTAGAACTCGACCTTGGGATAGCGGGCGTGGTACGCCTCCAAATAATGCAGGGCATAGGGCATGGCGGAGTAGATGACGCCGACGTTGATGCGCCCGCCCTCGCCGGCGCCGATGCTGCGGACATTCTCCTCCACGCGCCGGAGATTGAGGAAAAGCGAGCGGCTCTGGCGGTAGAGCGCCTGTCCGGCCTCGGTGAGCTTCATGCCGCGGCTCTCGCGGGCGAAAAGCTGTACACCGAGCTCGGCTTCAAGCTGGGCGATCTGTCGCGAGATGGGCGGCTGGGCGACGTGCAGGGCGCGGGCGGCGGCAGAAATGCTGCGCCCCTCCGCGACCGCACAGAAGTATTCAAGCTGGCGAATGGTCATGGAAATGCGCCTCCTGACAAGCTATACTAAAAAAGTATGATAACAATACAATAGAAGTTCTTTTCATTATAGCAGGTTCTTGCTATAATGCAAGATATAAAGCAAATTGCACAAGATTCTTTTGAGATAAAACCGAAAAATGAGAGAAATCGAAAAATTTTAGAAAGTGAGGAACACCCCATGATCAATCTCGCTGACGAAGCCATGACGATCAAGCTGGACTACGATCTTCCCGAGTACCCGAAGATGGAATCCTGCTATCGCCGCGCACCCCGCCGCGAATCCCACCTGACCGAGGCCGATAAGGCGCTCGCCATCAAGAACGCTCTGCGCTACATCCACCCCGACCATCACGAGCAGATGGCCAAGGAGTTCGCCGCCGAGCTCGAGGAGCACGGCCGCATCTACGGCTATCGCTTCCGTCCCGAGGGCAAGCTCTACGGCAAGCCCATCGACGAGTATAAGGGCAAGTGCATCGAGGGCCGCGCCATTCAGGTCATGATCGACAACAACCTCGACTTCGACGTTGCGCTCTATCCCTATGAGCTGGTCACCTACGGCGAGACCGGTCAGGTCTGCCAGAACTGGATGCAGTACCGCCTCATCAAGAAGTACCTTGAGGAGCTGACCGACGAGCAGACGCTGGTCGTCATGTCCGGCCATCCTCTGGGCCTGTTCCACTCCCATAAGATGGCGCCCCGTGTCATCATCTCCAACGGCCTGATGGTCGGCACCTTCGACGATCAGGAGAACTTCAACCGCGCCGCCGCGCTCGGCGTCGCCAACTACGGTCAGATGACCGCCGGCGGCTGGATGTACATCGGCCCCCAGGGCATCGTCCACGGCACGTTCAACACGCTGCTCAACGCCGGCCGTCTCAAGCTCGGCATCCCCAACGACAAGGACCTCGCCGGCCGTCTGTTCATCTCCGCGGGCTTAGGCGGCATGAGCGGCGCGCAGGGCAAGGCTGCCGAGATCGCCGGCGCCGCGTCCATCATCGCCGAGGTCGACGATTCCCGTATCGACACCCGCTACACCCAGGGCTGGGTCAGCCACCGCACCGACTCCCTCGAGGAGGCGACCAAGATCGCCCTCGAGCACCAGAAGGCGGGCAAGCCCTGCGCCGTTGCCTACTGCGGCAACATCGTCGATCTGCTCGAGTACCTCTATGAGCACAACGTTCACGTTGACCTCATGAGCGACCAGACCTCCTGCCACGTTCCCTACGACGGCGGCTACTGCCCGCAGGGCCTCACCTTCGCCCAGCGCACTGAGATGCTGGACAAGGACCCCGAGGGCTTCCGCAAGCTCGTTGACAAGACGCTGCAGCATCACTATGAGATGATCTGCAAGTTCCACGAGCGCGGCACCTACTTCTTCGACTACGGCAACAGCTTCCTCAAGGCCGTGTACGATACCGGCGTGAAGAGCATCTGCAAGAACGGCGAGAACGACCTCGACGGCTTCATCTTCCCGTCCTACGTCGAGGATATCCTCGGCCCCTGCCTGTTCGACTTCGGCTACGGCCCGTTCCGTTGGTGCTGCCTGAGCCGCAACCCCGAGGACCTGCACAAGACCGACATGGCGGCTGCCGAGTACATCAAGGCGCACAACCGCCGCTATCAGGACTACGACAACTACGTCTGGGTCCGCGACGCGGAGAAGAACAAGCTGGTCGTCGGCACCCAGTGCCGCATCCTTTATCAGGATGCCATGGGCCGCATGAACCTCGCGCTCAAGTTCAACGAAATGGTCCGCAACGGCGAGATCGGCCCCGTCATCCTCGGCCGTGACCATCACGATACCGGCGGAACCGACGCGCCCTTCCGTGAGACCAGCAACATCAAGGACGGCTCCAACATCATGGCCGAGATGGCGACTCAGTGCTACGCCGGCAACGCCGCGCGCGGCATGAGCTACATCGCGCTGCACAACGGTGGCGGCACCGGCATCGGCCGTGCCATCAACGGCGGCTTCGGCATGGTGCTCGACGGCTCCGAGCGCGTCGATACCATCCTGCGTATGTCCATGCCTTGGGATACCATGGTCGGCGTGGCCCGCCGCAGCTGGGCGCGCAATGAGAACGCCATGACCACCGTGGCCGAGTATAACAAGATGTACGAGGGCCAGGATCACATCACCATGCCGTACCTCGCGGACGACGCTCTGTGCGAAAAGGTCGTCAAGGAATACCTCGACTAAAAAATAAAATCAAAAAGGGGCATAGCAATATGCCCCTTTTTGTGTTATTATCAAAGAAACAAGTCCCTTTACCGTAAGAAAGGAACCGCTTTTATGAAAAAGTTACTGGTGAAAAACATCGGCCTGCTCGCCACGCCCGAGGGCAAAAGCGCCCATCGCGGCAGCGAGCAGGGGAAGATCAAATTCCTCAAGGACGCATGGGTGCTCATTGAGGACGGCGTGATCGCCTCCGTCGGCACCGGCGAGGCTCCCGCAGCCGCGGGGGCGGAGATCGTCGACGCCGAGGGAAAGCTCGTCACGCCGGGCCTCGTGGACGCCCATACGCACCTCATTTTCGGCGGCTGGCGGCAGAATGAGCTCGGTATGAAGCTCCACGGCAAGACCTACCTCGAAATTCAGAACGCCGGCGGCGGCATCCAGTCCACCACCAACGCCACGCGCGGAGCCACCGAGGAGGAGCTGACCGCAAAGGCGGCGAAGGCGCTCGACGAGATGATGGCCTTCGGCACGACCACCTGCGAGGCCAAGAGCGGCTACGGTCTTGCCACCGAGCATGAGCTCAAGGCGCTGCGTGTGATCCGCGACCTCGACGAGCAGCACCCGATGGACATGGTCGCGACCTTCATGGGCGCGCACCTTGTGCCCGCTGAGTACAAAGCCAACCGCGCCGAGTACATCCGCCTTGTGTGCGAGGAGATGATGCCGCTCGTTAAGGAGCAGGGCATCGCGAAGTTCTGCGACGTGTTCTGCGAGGCCGACACCTTTACGGTGGAGGAGTCCCGTCAGGTGCTCGAGGCGGGCCTCAAGTACGGTCTGCGTCCCAAGATCCACGCCGACGAGATCGAGGCCATCGGCGGCAGCCAGCTCGCCGGCGAGCTGGGAGCGATCTCCGCGGAGCATCTGATCGTCTGCCCGCCCGCGGGCATCGAGGCGATGGCAAAGGGCGGCGTGATCGCCTGCCTGCTGCCCGCGACGAGCTTCAACCTCGGCGCGGTGTTCGCGCCCGCGCGCGACATGGTGAACGCGGGTGTGCCCGTCGCGATGGCGACGGACTTCAACCCCGGCTCCTGCCCGTGCCTGAATATGCAGTTCGTCATCAACCTCGGCTGCCTGAAGTATCGGCTCACGCCCGAGGAGGTGCTGACCGCCGTAACGCTCAACGGCGCGGCATCGACATGGCTGACAAGGTCGGTACGGTCGAGGCGGGCAAGCTCGGCGACCTCGTCATCTGGGACGCGCCGGATCTGGACTACATCTGCTACCGCTTCGGCAGCAACCTTGCCAAGAAGGTCATCAAGCGCGGCTGCGTGATGTAAGGGCAAAGAGGGAGAAAGAGAGAAAGCCATGGATCGAACCGATTATCAGATCCTCAATATCCTGCAGGCGGACAGCCGCTGCACCCTGCGCCACATCGGCGACCAGGTGGGGCTGACGCCGCCCGCCGTCTCCGAGCGCATCCGCCGCATGGAGGAATGCGGCGTGATCCGCAGCTACCGCATCGACATCGACCGCACGCGGCTGGACTGCAACATCACGGGCTTTATCTCCGTGTCGCTCGAGCCGGAGAAGTACGCTGCGTTCTGTGTCTTCTGCGAGCAGAGTCCTGCGGTCATCAGCCACCACCATGTGATCGGCGTGTTCAACGCGCTGCTCCAGTTCGCCGTGCGCGACACGAAGGAGCTGGACGCGCTGCTCGCCGAGATCAAGACCTACGGCGACTCCCGCACGTCGGTGGAGCTCAAGACGCTCTTTGACATCAAGGAGATCCCGCTGCCGTAAGAAAAGAGAACAAAAGCGTCCCGCCGACGGCGGGACGCTTTTGACGTATCAAGAAGGCTCAGACGGCAGCGTGGTTCTGTGCTTTCAGCCACAGCGCGACGCCGAGGTGGACGGTGCAGACCGCCGCGCCGAGCAGGAACACATACTGGGGTCCGACATACTTCCACACCGCGCCGAGCAGGCCCGAGACGGTAACGGCGAGGACATGGTCCACGCTCAGGCCGAAGGAAAGGTTTTCCATCACGTCCGCGGGCGACTCGCTCAGCTCGCGCATGAGCATGACGTGGACGGAATTGAAATGGTCGGTGAGGAAAATGAGAATGTAGGAGGCAAACGCGGCGGCCATGCCGCCCCAGCCGCGCAGCGAGCCGTTCACGATGCCGGAAGCGGCCCATGCAGCGAAGAGAAACACACCGGCGACGCTGGTGGACTCCAGCACGAGCCCCTTCTGCACACCGTGTCGATCTAAAAACTTTCCGATGAGCGGGGCGACCCAGCCGCCGCAGAAATAGGCGGCGATGCCGAGCAGCGCCACCGTGTCCGCGCCCATCGAGAGAAGCTCGATGATGACCCACGGGGCAAAGACAAGGCGCATCCGCTTCTGGAAGCCGTAGACGGCGGTGACGATGTAATAGGGCAGGTACCTTCGGCGGACGGGAAGTCTCCTGCGCTCGCCGCTGCGCTTGCGCACATCCAGCGCGGGCAGCGTTTTCCGCAAGCGGCAGAGAAGGGCGAGCGCGACAACGAGGAATACCAGCGCAGCGCAGAACGAGGGGATGACTCCGGTGCGGAAATAGAAAAAGCCGGCGCGGAAGCCCACGAACACAAGCGCCGAGGCCAGCATGGAGCCGAGCGTCATCATGCCGCGGTAGCGTCCGAGAAATGTACCCGTCTTGCCCTCGTCGGCGAGGTCCATGGCGATGGCGTCGCGGATGGGCATGACCATGTGGTCGCCGAGCGAATAGGTGAAGACGAAGAGCTGCATGACAAAGTAGCCCGGGGAGAAAAGGCCGAGCACGAGCAGGCCGACGCAGTACAGCGCGAAGCCGAGAACGGAGAGCGAGACGTTGCCGAGCGAAGGGAGCGCGGCAATGACGAACACGCCCACAACACCGGGCAGCTCGCGCGGGATCTCCAGCAGGCCGCGCTGAACGGAATCGACCTGAAAAACATCCTTGAAGTAGTTGGAGATGATGGAGCCGCTCAGGCCGTTGGCGAGCGCGAAAAGGAAAAAGGCGGTGAGAAAAAGCCGCCGGGCTCTCTCTTTATCCATGCGTGATACCTCTTGAAAGCGGTGCGTTTTGGCGAGCCGCCGGCCCGCGCGATGATTATATGCCGGAGGAGCAAGGCTGTCAAGAACGTGCAAAGAGCAAAACAGAGATTGCTTTTTGCGCCCGATTCCCATATAATGACAACACATTGCGGACATTCGGCGCCCGCGCCGCGCGGATACGGCGCGGACCGGCGGCGGGCGGACGAACATCGGAAAGGACGGAACAAGATATGATGCGTCTTTGGAGGTGCCTGACGGCACTTGTGCTGGCGCTGCTGCTGCCGCTGAGCGTCGGCGCCGCGGGAACGGCGGGCTTTTCCGACGTGCCGGAAAGCCATTGGGCGGCGCAGAGCATCCGACGCTGCGCGCAGACCGGGCTGCTGCAGGGAGTCGGCGGAGGCAGGTTCGGCCTCGGACGGACGATGACCCGCGCGGCTTACGCCACGGCGCTCTGCCGTCTGATGGGCTGGGAGCTCGTCACGCCGGAGAAGGGCAGCTTTACGGACAATCAGGATACGGCGAAGTGGTATTACAGCGCTATTGAGACGGCCTATGCCCACGGCGCATTGACAGGCGAGAGCCGCCAATGCCGTCCGAATGATGCGATCACTCGCGAGGAGATGGCGAAGATGACCGTGCGCGCGCTGGGGCTCGCCGTGCTGTCGGGTGCGGCGGCGGACGACTGTCCGTTTTCGGACGTCTCCGTGGCGCAGGGCTATGTCGCGCTTGCCTACCGCATGGGCATCATCAAGGGCGTGAGCGCATACAACTTCGAGCCGAAAAAGGAAGCGACGCGCGAGCAGGCGGCTGCCATGCTGCTGCGCACCTATGACCGGCTGCACGCCGCGATCAAGGTCACGGAAGCGGCGGACGGAAGCGCGCCGTCCGGCTGCGTGACCGCCGGGAGCATCACGGAGGAGTCCGGCAGCGTGCCGGTCAGCCCGCGCGCGCCGATGGAGGAGGTCTACGCGGCGGCGGTCAGGGCGGGCGAGGGCGGCAGCGTGGCGCTGCGCGCCGTGCCGCTGCTGCAGGTGACCCGTGCGGGAGCGGTAACGGACACACGCGAGCTGACCGAGGGTGAGCTGATTGAGCTGCTGTCCGAGGGCACGCTGCGCGCGCACCGCTCGGCGCAGCACGAAAGCTCGTGCGGCTACCGCACGGAGAAGGACGGGCCGGGCCGACTGCAAT
>OGUK01002415.1_pt1 | contig 10234 bp, 11 predicted proteins | sample 1553151 | NCBI WGS metagenome assembly OGUK01 (sample SAMEA2580208, study PRJEB22360) | human gut metagenome | biome: human gut; feature: human-associated habitat; material: faeces | place: Denmark | collected 2008/2010
CCCCGCCGCTTGCCGGAGAAACAGCACAGCCGGGGCAGGCGGTCAAGGGCAAAGCCGCCGCATACGGCGGGGCAAAGCCCCCTTGACAGCCCACTCCCGCCTGTGCTCGATTACGGGCGGCGGCGGGGGATATAACCGCAAGAGCCACATCCTTTCGGGGCAGCAAAAAGCCTCTGGTCATGGTGGCCAGAGGTCGTTACTTCTCCATATCCATTTTCTTGTCGGGCTTGGCAAGCTCGGGCGGCTGCCGCTCTTTCCAGTCCTCCAGCAGCGTCATGATCTGGTCTTTCATCTGCCGGGGCGTGGCCTCCTTACCAAAAAACTTTTCCAGTTCAGCGCCAGTAATAATCACGTCATGATCCTCCTTTTTCTTTTCTTCACACAAAATACCGTCGATCACGTCCGGGGAGTTGTTTTCCTTGTCCAGCTCACGGAGCCGCTTTGCCTGACCCTTGGAGGGCGAAGCCTGCTGGCCCTCAATGGACACGGCAATATACTTCTGGTGCTTGGGGCGCACACGGGAAATTTCCACAGCCGGGGTGAAAGACAACTTTCCGTCATCCATCGTCTGCTTCAACTCCGGCACAAGGTCATTGAGCCAGATATACCGCTGTACGGTTTTTACGCTCATGCCGTTGCGTTGGCCCACGCTTTCAAGTGAGAGCTTTCCGGCCTCGGCGCTGTCGCCGCGCGCCCCCTGATGCTTGATGGCCTCATACTGCATTTTCAGGGACATAGCCTTTTCGCTGGGCAAAATCGTTTCGCGCTGACGGAGGTTGTCATCCGTCATAGCGAGAATGGCCTCGTCATCCGTCATATTGCGGACGATACAGGGCATATTGCGATACCCGGCAAGCTGGCTGGCCATCTGGCGGCGGTGGCCCGCGATAATCTCATAACCGCCGCCCTCACGGGGACGCACCAGCGCGGGCTGGTTGACGCCGCCGTTGCGGACGCTCTCCACCAGAGATTTCATTTCCGCATCGTCACGGACACCAAAAGGATGATCCTTGAACGGGTGCAGGTCGGAAAGGTTAAGATAGACGATTTCCTCTTTTTCGGCGCGGGTAGCGTCGCGGGGTGTAGGCGGCACTTCCGGGGCCGGAGGTGCTGCCTTTTCCTCGGGGGCTGCATGGGTTTTGCCAGCCTTGGGTGGCTTGGTCTGCTCCGGGGCTGTCTTTTCTGTCTTGGGCGGACGGCCTTTGCCGGGTTTGGTGGCCTTGCCCTTTTCCTTGGGCGGCTTCTGCTTGATCGCCTTTTTCTCCTCCTTGGCTGCCTCGTCACGGGCAGCGGCAAAATCCACCACCTTGCCGGAATGTGCCGGGGCTGGGGCGTCCTTGCCGGGAGTGGGCGGCTGCGCCTGCTCCTTTTCGGTTTTGGGGACTTCGGGAGTGGCAGGCTCATCCACCTCTGCGTGGGTAACAGCGTCGGCGGGATCAGACACGGCCTCGCCCATTTCAAAGAGCGCCGCCTGCCCCTCCTGTTCCAGCATGAGCGTCTCCGCATCAGTCAGCACAGGCTCGGGAACAGGTGGCTCCGGCACAGTAGCAGTTTCTGCCGTGGGAGCGGATGCCTCAGTAGATGGGGCTACATCGGGAATGTTTTTCTTATCATCTGCCATTTGCAAACCTCCTTTTCGTGGCATGAAAAAAGCCAGTCCGCAGACTGGCCCGCATGAGGAAGCCCTCTATCTGGAGGGCATATATCAAATTACCGTCCGTTGTCCTGTTGAACGGTAATTATTTTGTGGAAAATACCAGAACCTGATGCTATAATGAAAGAAAAGCATTTGTGGAGGAAGTATAATGGGGACACTCAATCCTTATCGAGAGTTCGTTGCAGGTATATCCCCAACGGAATTTGAAGTACTTTGTTTAGAAATATTGAAGAACTATGCAGAGGCTGAGCATTTGTCAGACTTCTCCATTCAACATAATGTTTTTATTCCGGCTGACGATGGCACATACCAAATAGATGTCTACGCAAGATTTATTGCCATGGGAGTTGAGTTTAAGGTCATAACTGAGTGTAAGAGATACTCTTCTCCTGTTTCTCGTGAAAAAGTTGCCGTATTAGCCGATAAGGTAAAGAGCCTTGGTGCCCACAAAGGAATTATGATCTCCACCTGTGGCTTTCAAATTGGAGCGTATGAATATGCTAAAAAACATGGAATAGCACTATTACAAGTCATTGATAAAAATGTACTGCACGTTATGAATGCTGCTAATCCAGAAACAGAAGAACAGAAACGAGAAATTTACCTCATGATAGATTGGCATAATCGATTACCCCAGTATTATGCCAAAGAGTATGCTACAATGGATTTCCCGGACAGAACAATTTATCCCTCTCCCCAAATGATGGAAACGATAAGACGGGAATTTGTTTTAGCACACAAAGAAATTCTGCCGTAATAAAACTTTATCATGCCGTGGGGAGACGCAAAGCAGAAAAAATTATTTTCCTTGATATACGGGCTTTCCTTGACTATAATGAAAAACATTCAGGGTGTGTTTTTGGGTTGCCCGCGTATTGAAGCACTCTTTTGACCCGGTTTAGGGGGTATGTAACCGCACTAACCGGGAGAGCGCTTGACTGGCAGTCAAGAGGTCAGCGGTTCGATCCCGCTAATCTCCACCACGAAAAACCTTGAAGCCGCAATGGTTTCAAGGTTTTTTCATGTCTATGGCAAATTGCACAAAGCTGTTTTTGTGTTGAATTACAAATTCTTTGCAATTTCTTTTATTAGTGGTAGATGCCTTGTCACGCCCCGCCGATGTCGACCGCCTTGGTGCCATCCTAAAAATCCTATCTGCATTGTCTGATAGGAAAGGCGGGCCGTTATCCCATAGAATATCATAATACACCTCATATATTCCTCAGCCCTAATTCCCTGTTCGTAACAGCCCCTCGTCTTGACATCCGCTGCATTTCTACTCCGCCGTCAGCATGGTCTTGATCGTCTTTTTTTAGTTCAGCAGCCAAGTCAGATTCAGCTCCCACCGCTTGAGTGTGATGTCCGGCTTGACTCGTTCCCCGTGGAAGTCACTGCCGCCAGTGACGTGGAGGTCGTATCTCCGCGCCAGCTCCAGATAAAACGCGGTCTGCTCTGGCGTATGGCGTGGGTAAAAGCATTCAATGGCCTCCAAGCCGCTGTCCTTTAGCTGACGGATAAGGGCCTCTAACCGCTCATCATCCAGCCCCAACTGATAGGGGTGGGCCAAAGCAGCGCGACCGCCATCGGAACGGATGGCGGCGATGCAGTCCCGGGCGGAAACCTTGAAACGCTCTATCTTTTGATATTCGTCTGTGTCCAAATACCGATCAAAGGTCTCTCGGTTGGTCGAGACATAGCCGTGGCGCGCCATCACCTGAGCGAAATGGGGGCGGGCAATTACAGCGTTCCCCGCCAGTTCCTCCACCTCGTCCAGAGAGATGATGACCCCCCGTTCACGAAGGAAATCAATTATGCGGCACAGCCCTCCACGGTTTACTTTACCCTAATCTGCTTCTTTTGTGCGCATTAAAACGCATTAGGGAATACGCAAGGACTAACGCTTGACTTTTTGCGTATAATAGAATATAATTGCATTGTAAACCAATACAATTATATTTGAAAGGAGTGCTTTTATGTCTACGAGTGTTATGCAGGTGCGTGTTGACGATGATCTCCGCGCCAAGGCTGCCGCTGTCTACGATGAACTCGGCATCGACCTTCCCACCGCTATCCGAATGTTTTTGAAACGCTCTGTCGTGGTAAATGGCGTTCCCTTTTCCATGACGCTGCCCAAGCAGGAATACAGAGCTGAGCGGGCGATCCGCGCCGTGCAAAGCCTGAGTGAAGCCGCACAGCAGAACGGCACGGCCGATATGTCGCTGGATGAGATCAATGCTGAAATTGCAGCGTCCCGGGCTGACCGTGCGTCAAGAAATGCTCGGAACGGAGCGTAACCATGAAATACTATGTTGTACTTGATACGAATGTAGTGGTTTCTGCTCTGTTTAACATTTCCTCCGTTCCCGGTATGATTCTGCAAGAAGCTCTTGCGGGGCGTGTAATTCCTCTGCTGCATGAGGATATTCTGGACGAATACAACGATGTTCTGCACCGCCCTAAATTTAAGTTTGACCGCCGGGACATCGAAATTGCGCTGACAGGCTTGATTAAGCGAGGTATCTTTTTGGATGCTGCCACGATTGAGGACTATGTCCCCGACCCCGATGATGCAATTTTCTATGAGGTGGTTATGGAAGCAAGAGAAACTACCGACGCTTATCTTGTAACCGGCAACATCAAGCATTTCCCGGTCAAGCCCTATGTGGTGACGCCAAAAGAGATGCTGGAAATCCTGAACGAAAATGAACGCTGATTAGATTATTTCATCGTGGCATTGTTAGAGAGGCACCTCAGAGATGAGGTGTCTCTTGCTATATTTGTCAGCAGTTTCAGCCGATGATCCAAAACGGCCCGCCGGCACCCGCTCGTCTGCTGGCCTCGTTCAGAATGATGGACAAGTCCCAGACTTTTTGACTGCGCCGGTAGCTGGCGGGATCAGCCACAAGGATTTTCTCGTCCTGTACGCCCCGCAGCACGATGAAATGTCCGGACTTTGTAAAATGCCCCTTGGTCATCAGAGCCACGACCAGCTTTCCGTCTGCCAGGGCATCCAGAATGCGCTGCGGTTCCGAAGCGGTACACCCTTCAACGGAAAGTCCCCACGCCTGTGCTGCGCCGGGGATCAAAGTGTGGTAGGAGCCGCTTTTGCTGCACCAATAGCCATGCTCATAGGCCCACCGTGCCATTTGGACCGGGTCAACCGTCTCACTGGTCAGCGAGGAAACCACAATAGCCATGGAAGTTGGCCCGCAGCCATACCCCCCAATATGGTCAGTGCCATAAGGCTGATTGGCATAGCGTTCATCCAGCTGGTTGAAGTAGATGACCTCCGTTTCCCCATCGGTAAAGCGCACATCGCCAAGAGCTGTAATGGTGTTGGTGGAGGGAGCGTATTGGAACAGGCCGTCGCCAAGAAACAGGCTGAGATTTTCCGCATAATTTTCTGCCAGACCTTTCTGTTCGTCAGTCAATGCAAAAATGCTGTCCGCAAAATAGGCTTCACCATTATAGCGGATCGTGTAGATGTACCATGTCTCCGCCGTATCTTCCTCGCCGTCCTCCTCCGCAGGGACAGTACGCACCTCCATCGTTCGGCTGAAGCTGTAAAGGTGCGTGAGGCCCGCACGCAGGATCTGCTCCATGTCGGTGAGGGAGATGGCGGCAAAGTCCAGATTTTTCGCCGCACAGTATTGAGAGATAAACAGGTTGGCATTGCTGATGAGATCCCCCTCATAGGGATTGACTACTTCATAGTGATCTCCGTCTGTTCCGGCAAAATCATTGGCGATGCGCTCCTGCACATTCTCAATGCCCTCTCCGAGAATCTGATTGATCGCAAAGGCAGCCTGATTCACATTTTCCGTAATGGCTGCGTTGTCATTGAGGATCGGCTGCCCAACTGCTCCGGACGCTCCGCTGCCCGTCAGGCTCCCGAAGGCAAGCCCCGGCAGGGGCTTGAGCTGCATGGTATCGCTCCACATCCCACTGGATCGGCTCCATGCCGATGGAGCGAATGGCGGAGATCACATGGTCGTCATACTCGCCGAAGGGGCAGCGAATAAGCGTCGGACGAACCCCTGTGAGCGCCTCGAGCTTATCGTTGCAGGTATTCACATCTTTGATGATCTGCTCCGCCGTCAGAGAATTGTAGCAGTTGGGCACGTAGGACTGGTTCAGCCGCCCCCAGCCGCTGTCTACGATGGCCTTGGCCTGCTCCGGATACTGGTCCGCCCAGTTGCCGACCACGAAAAAGGTCGCCTTGACGCCGTAGTCCGCGAGTACATCCAGGATCTTCTGCGTGTTGTCCGCCCCCCCATGCGGCATCAAAGGAAATGCTGCACACCTTCTGATCGCGTTCCACGCAGTAGATGGGCAGCTGGCGCGTCGCAACTGACGCCCGCACGGCAGCGGGCGCATTCACAGCACCGAAAATGGCTGCCGCAGCCAGCAGCGCAGCGCCAACTGTCAGTGTTTTGCGCCGCAGGACAAGAAATCGCGGCCGCGGCGCCTCCCTCTTCCCGCGCTTCTCTCTCCGCTTAAAATACAAAAACATCCGCATATCCTCCCCATTTTATTTTGGTAGAGGGTATGCGATAATTTTTTCTTTCATGCCGTGGACACTGTGTACCTCATTCGGATTTTTCAAGCTCGGTTCTCCATTTGAGTGCGGAATGGCCCCGTCTCCGCAGGTGCCGCAGTCCTTTTTGCACCGCTTTTCGCTATATTGTTTAATTTCTGTCATTGACAAGGTGAATATTTTTGTATATAGTAATAAGACACCCTGGCAATACATCGTAAAAATGAAATTGGAGGTTCCGCATGAAAAGATTCCTGAGTATCCTGCTCGCTATGGTCATGGTGCTTTCGCTCGTGGCCTGCGGCGACAAGAAGACCCCTGACACGCCCGACACCCCCGACACTCCCGACAAGCAGGAGGAGACCATCCACATCGGTATCGTGACCGGTTCCGTTTCTCAGTCTGAGGACGACCGCCGCGGCGCCGAGGCCTTCCAGCAGCTCTACGGTGAGGAGAACGTCACCCTCGTGACCTATCCCGATAACTTCACCGAAGAGCTGGAGACCACCATCCAGTGCATCGTCAACCTGTCCGACGACCCCGACATGAAGGCGATCATCGTCAACCAGTCCGTCCCCGGCACGACCGAGGCCTTCCGCAAGATCAAGGAGCGCCGCCCCGACATCCTCTGCATCGCCGGTGAGGCGCATGAGGACCTGCCCGAGATCGGCTCCGCTGCCGACCTTGTGTGCAACAACGACTTCGTTGCCCGCGGCTACCTCATCATCCGCACCGCGCACGAGCTTGGCTGCGACACCTTCGTTCACATCTCCTTCCCGCGCCACCTCGCTTACGAGACCATGAGCCGTCGTATCGCCGTCATGAAGGCGGCCTGCGAGGAGTTCGGCATGAAGTTCGAGATGGAGACCGCTCCCGACCCCACCTCTGACGTCGGCGTTGCCGGTGCGCAGGCTTACATCCTCGAGAAGGTTCCCGAGTGGGCGAGCAAGTACGGCGAGAAGGCCGCTTACTTCTGCACCAACGACGCGCATACCGAGCCTCTGCTCAAGCAGCTGCTCGAGTACGGCGGCTACTTCATTGAGGCCGACCTGCCCTCCCCGCTGATGGGCTATCCTGGCGCTCTGGGCATCGACCTGACCGCTGAGGCGGGCGACTTCCAGAAGATCCTTGCCAAGGTCGAGGCCGCCATCTGCGAAAAGGGCGGCGCGGGCCGCTTCGGCACCTGGGCGTACTCCTACGGCTACGTCACCTCCGCCGGCCTTGCCCAGCACGCCATGAACGTCATCAAGGGCGAGAGCGAGCTTGCCGACATCGACGATATCGCCAAGGCCTATCACCAGTTCTCCCCCGACGCCTCCTGGAACGGCTCCAACTACACCAACGCCACCACCGGCGTCAAGGCCGACAACACCTTCCTTGTCTATCAGGATACCTACATCATGGGCGATCCGGGCTGGTTCATGCACGCCACCGAGGTCGAGGTCCCCGAAAAGTACTTCACCGTTAAGTAAGCCTTCGGCTCACTGACGAACATCAAAAAAACAGGGGGGAGGAGAATCCTCCCCCCTGCTTCTTTTAGGTAGGGTATAGCTTATGGAAAATAACAACGCTCCTCTGTTGGAGATGCGCAGCATCAAAAAGGACTTCTTCGGCAATCAGGTCCTCACGGATATCAGCTTTACGCTCCGCGAGGGCGAGGTGCTCGGGCTTGTCGGTGAAAACGGTGCGGGCAAGAGCACGCTGATGAAGATCCTCTTCGGCATGGACGTCATCCGCGAGACCGGCGGCTACGGCGGAGATGTTCTCATCAACGGTGAAAAGGTCACCTTTAATACGCCCTTTGACGCACTGGCAGCCGGTATCGGCATGGTGCATCAGGAATTTTCTCTCATTCCCGGCTTCACGGCAACGGAGAACATTCTGCTCAACCGTGAGCCCCAGAAGAAAAACGTCATCTCCGAGGTGTTCGGCAGCCGCCTGAACACGCTCGATTATAAGGAAATGGACCGCAGTGCAGCGGCAGCCATTGAAAAAATGGGCGTCCACATCGACGCCAACATGGTCATCAGCGATATGCCGGTCGGCCATAAGCAGTTCACGGAGATCGCGCGCGAGCTGAGCAAGGAGCATCTCAAGCTGCTTATTCTCGACGAGCCGACCGCCGTTCTAACGGAAAAGGAGGCCGCGGCGCTGCTCGATTCCATCCGCAGCATGTCGGCGCGCGGCATCGCGGTCATCTTCATCACGCACCGTTTGCAGGAGATCCTTGATGTTTGCAACAAGGTCATCGTCATGCGCGACGGCCATGTGGTGAAGGATACCCCGGCGAAGGAAACGAACGTTTCCGACATCACAAGGTGGATGGTCGGCCGCAGCGTGGAGCTCTCCGCTGCACAGGATGTAGTCGATCACTCCGGCGCCAAGACCATCATGTCCATCCGCAAGCTCTGGGTCGATATGCCCGGCGAGATCGTGCGCAACGTCGATCTCGACATCATGGAGGGCGAGATCCTCGGCATCGGCGGCCTCGCCGGTCAGGGCAAGCTCGGCATCCCGAACGGCGTTATGGGCCTTTATGAGGCGGGCGGCACGGTCGAGTTCGACGGCAAGCCCATTCCGCTCAACGCGCCCCGCCGCTGTCTCGACGCGCAGCTTGCCTTTGTGTCGGAGGACCGCCGCGGCGTGGGACTGCTGCTCGACGAGTCGCTGGAGTGGAACGTCGCCTTCCCCGCCATGCAGATCCACAACAAATTCCTCAAGGACTTCCTCGGCGGTCTTGTGAAATGGCGCGATGAAAAGGCCATCCGCGCCGTGACCGACCGCTATATTGACGAGCTGAAGATCAAGTGCACCAGCTCGAAGCAGAAGGCCAAGGAGCTCTCCGGCGGCAACCAGCAGAAGGTTTGCCTTGCCAAGGCGTTCGCGCTCGAGCCGAAGTTTCTCTTTGTCTCCGAGCCGACCCGCGGCATCGACGTCGGCGCGAAATCTCTCGTGCTCGACGCGCTCAAGAGGTTCAACCGCGAGAGCGGGATCACCGTTGTGATGATCTCATCTGAGCTGGAGGAGCTGCGCATGACCTGCGACCGCATCGCCATCGTCTCCGGCGGCCGGATCGCCGGCATCCTGCCGGCGACCGAATCCTCCGAGGCGTTCGGTATGCTGATGGTCAGTCAGGTCAAATAAGGAGGGCAGATATGGATAATACAACAAACAGCCTTGCCGAAAAGAGCAGGCTCCGCCAAATGATCGACAGCTACGGCGTCCCCCGCATGATCATCACCGGCTTTCTGCTGCTGATGTTCGTGCTCGTGCCGTTCGCGGGCGTGGATTTCGCAACGCAGATCAGCAACGTTATCAACCGCTTTAGCTGGAACGCCATCATGGCGCTGGCAATGGTCCCGATGGTCCACTCCAGCATACCGCCTCCGGCTGCGGCCTCAACTTCGGCCTGCCGCTCGGTATCATCTCGGGCCTTCTGGGCGCGACGCTGTCCATCGAGCTTGGCTTCACGGGTCCGATGAGCTTCGTCATGGCCATCGTCATCGCAACGCCGTTCGCGCTGCTGCTCGGCGGCGGCTACGGCTGGCTGCTCAACAAGATCAAGGGCGGCGAGATGATGGTCGCGACCTATGTCGGCTTCTCCTCCGTCTCCTTCATGTGCATGATGTGGCTGCTGCTGCCGTACAAGAAGCCCGAGATGGTGTGGGGCTTCTCCGGCTCCGGCCTTCGTACCACCATCTCCCTTGAGGGCTTCTATGACCGCGTGCTGGCGGACATTCTCTCCATCGACCTCAACCCGATCGGCATCAACCTCGTCATTCCGACCGGCAGCCTGATCTTCTTCGCGATCCTTGCTTTCCTAATGTGGGCATTCCTGCACACCAAGACCGGCACCGCGATGACCGCCGTCGGCTCCAACCCTTCCTTTGCCAAGGCAGCGGGCGTCAGCATCGACAAGATGCGCCTCATTTCCGTCGTCCTTTCCACCTGGCTGGGCGCGGTCGGCATCCTCGTCTATGAGCAGGGGTTCGGCTTCATCCAGATCTACACCGCCCCGCTCAAGATGGCATTCCCGGCGG
>OGUK01002426.1_pt1 | contig 10185 bp, 2 predicted proteins | sample 1553151 | NCBI WGS metagenome assembly OGUK01 (sample SAMEA2580208, study PRJEB22360) | human gut metagenome | biome: human gut; feature: human-associated habitat; material: faeces | place: Denmark | collected 2008/2010
AGCCCTAAGATCAAAAGCCTGCTGGAGTGTTCGAAGGAGAGCGACAACCCGATCGTGGTCGCGTATACACTGAAATAATTGGACGCAGGCCTTGCATCGAGAACCGTTTTTTCTGGATTACAAAATTGCACCTTATTTTCAAAACGGCAGGCGGATAAATTGATTTTTAGTCTATATTTTGATCGGACGGACTTATCGGAATCCGGTAAGCGCCCCATATGCCGGATTTCCGGGGCATAGATTCCCGGAAGAGAAGTTGCCGGAAGCGGGATCCGGTGTTCCGCCCGGAAAAAGCAGGGGCGGAGCCTTTACAGCCTCCGCCCCGCGCAATCTTACCGTCATCCGTCAATACACCTCGAATTCATAGATTCTGGCGGTATTTCCTTCGCTTTGGTCAGGTTTTGAGACCACGAGCCTCACGTATCGGGCGATTATGGGTTCTGGAAGGATCCTGTCGGTTTCGAAAGCCGTGTTGTCATAGACCGTGTCCACCGTTTTCCACTCCTCGCCGGGGCTTTGGCGCACCTGCAGCGAATACTCCTTTGTGATGTAATCCAGGGATTCGAGCGCAGCATGCATGACATACCATCCCCGGATCGTGGTCTCCCGGCCGAGGTCTACCCCCAGCAGTTTGGGTTTGGCATCGCTGTAATCGCACCACTTGGTGGACACATCCTCGTCGGTGGCGTACTCGGCCCTCTCGGAGGCGTTGACCTCCCCCGACCTTTCCACGACGGGTTTGCCATAGAGCAGGTTCCTGCGCCCGGCCTGCGAGGCGTCGGCGCCTTTCACGGGCAGCTGCACGCGCAGCAGATCGCAGGCCGCGCCGATACCTCCGGCAGGATCTTCGGCCACCGTCGCCGCGAACACCACGATGCGCGGGTCGTCGGGCAGTACCAGCTGCCGCGCCCCCTCGGGGATGTCGAGGCCGATGCGGAACATGTAGGTGAATTCGTAGGGTCTGTCCTCGTTGCGAATCATATCATGCTTGTGCGTGCCCACGAAGGCCACCTGCGCATCCTTGAGGTAGGGCTCGGTATGCCCCGTATGGCCCCACTGTCCGATGAAGCCGCCATAATAGGGTACCAGTGCCGTGTGCTCCTTTCCGTCGACGGTGAATACGGCCTGTGTGTCGTACATGGTCGAGGCGGCCAGCAGGTAGAGCTTGCCGTAGCGCCCGCGGGGCAAGTCGATGGTGTCGCGGCGGCATTTGACACCGTTCTGCGCGGCGGGATCCCCGATCTCGAAGCCGACACCCCCGTACACGATGCGGGACGGCATCAGCTCGGCGGCGTAGGAGTTGCCCTTGCCGTCGAAGTTGGAGTCCGAGCGGAACGGGTTGTAAGAGGCCGTCTTGACGTTGTAAGGCAGCTCCACAGCCGCCTCCGCGGCGGGCGTGAGCGCCCGGACGGGCCTGGCGAGTTTCACGCGGAAAGTCTTCATGCCGAAGGGCCCGACCTCGAAGCGCAGCTCGCGGCCGCTGAACTCCGCGTCGCCCACGACGTCCTCCACGCCGTTGAGCTCCCGGGCGTCGACGATCTGAGCCGCGAAGCTCGCCACGGCCTGCTGCGACCCGAGCCCCGAGGTCTCGTAGAAACGAACCACATATTCGTCCGAATCCTCGGCCTGTTTGAGCGCCCGCAGCGCCACATTGGGGTTCTGCGAGGCGACCAGCGAGAAGCTGCGGCCCAGCACCCCGCCGTGGCGGGGCGCGACGAATGCCCGAAGCGGCTGGTTGAGCACCTCGGCCTTGCGCACGGCACCTCCCGCGCGGTAATCGCCCGCGTGCCCTACGATCGAGTAGGTGAACGTATGGTGTCCGAAGTCCTGCTTGTTCTGGTAGGCGTAGCCGCCCTTGGTCGCAGGCGTATGCAGCAGCGTAAGGCGCAGCGTGTTGTCCGCGGGTTTGTCCCAGCCGTACTTGCTGTCGTTGAGCACCGAGACCCCGTAGCTGCCGTCCGCGTCGGTGAGGTCGGCCCACTGCTGCGCATAGACCTCGTAGGCGGTCGCGGTGTTGTTGCCCCGCGCCACGGAGCCCACGCCAAGATCATAGACCGCCTCGGGGTTCGAGACCGAAAGCGGGAACTCGGCCTTCAGCAGCGCATTGGACGACTGCCAGTCGATGTCGTTCACAAGGTCGATCCTGTCGGCCTGGGCGCCTTCGCGCAGCGTGATCCACTGCCGGAAGCGGGAATCCCCCAGCGTGCGTTCCACGCATACCGAGGCGCGCAGGGGCCCCTCTTCGGCCACGGTGACCTTCACCTCGCCCGTGATGGCCTGCGGTGCTGCGTCCACGGTCTTCTTGAGAATCTCCCAGGCCGGCCAGCTGTAAGACTCGTTCTGCGGGAAGAACGCAAGGCGGATAGACTTGCCGGCGGCCACCAGCTCGCGGCCATGGCGCTTGTCGACGATCGACGAGATGTCGCCGTTGGCGTCCAGCGTAAGTTTATAGACGCTGTTCTCCAGCCCCGAAGTAGTGGCCGTTATCGCCGGGGCCTTCGGCTGCCCGCCCTTGCGGATGTCGTAGACGGCATACCCCGCAGCCGGGACGGTGGCCTCGACCAGCAGCCGCGTCTGCCCCTGCTGCGTGCCCAGCACCTGCGAGGGAACCCGGACGCCCTTGTCGTCGTAGACCGTGAACTTGCTGCCTTCGAGCGGAAGCGTAACCTCCACCATGTCCGAGACCTCGAACCCCGCAGCGTTGTAGAGCACCACGGGGAGCCCTTTGACATCGGTATCCAGACCCCGCGAAACCGCGCCAACCGAGGTCGTGAGTACGTCCGCGAACTGTTTGAGCGAGATCAGCTCGTCGTTCCACGAGAACTCGTAGGCACAGGGGATGCTCGTACCCGTAAGGTCGTCGTGGAACTGGTGCCAGATAAAGCGTTTCCAGGCCTCGGTGAGAACCTCGCGCGGGTAGGGCACGGCCCCGAGCCAGTCGGCGGCAACGGCGCTGCGCTCGGCAGCGTCCGCAAGCTGTTCGTTGCGGCGGTTATAGAGCTTCATCGCAGCCTGCGAGGTATAGCAACCCGTGGCATGCACGTCCATCAGCAACTCCCCGTTCCACACCGGAAGCTCCGGGTGGGCGGAATAGGGAAGGTAGTCCTTGTAGAGGCGGTCGCTCGTGGCGCTGATGATCTCCACCGGCCCGTCGCCCTGCAATCCCAGTTCCAAAGCCCGCACCGACTCGATGGTCGGGGCGCCGCCCGTGTCGCCCGTACCGTAATAGTGGTAAACGGCATTCAGAGGGTTGCCCTCGGCGATGCCTTGCAGGTACTTGCTATGGCTGAGGTCTTCGTAACGCCACTTGGTCGTATAGTTGTGGGCGTCCATCACGGCCATGATACGCGAACCGTCCACGCCCTGCCACAAGCCGATCTCGAACGGAATCTTGCTCGCACCATGGAACGGACGGTGGCGCCACATGAGTTTCTGCGTCGAGAAGCCGATAAGGCCGCTGTGTGCGGCGATCGTCGGAAGCGTCCACCCGAAACCGAAGCAGTCCGGAAGGAAGATGTCCGTGCCTTCGACCCCGAATTCGCGGCGATAGAAGTGCTGTCCGTACAGGATATTGCGCGTGAAGGACTCCGCGGACGGGATATTCGGGTCGGTGGCGTCCCACGTGCTGCCCGTGACATGCCAGCGACCCTCGCGGATGTAACGCTTGATCAGCTCGTACTGGTGCGGGTAGTACTCCTTCATCCACTGGTACTTGATGCCGCCCTCAAAGTTGAACACGTAATCGGGGTAGGTGCCAAGGAGAAACAGGTTTTGATCCAGCGTCTTCGGGATGTACTCCCGGATCGAACGCTGCACGTCCCAGTTCCACTGGGAATCAAAATGCGCATTGGATACTAAATAAGCTTTGGGGCTATTCTGTGAAAAGACATGTGCTGAGATCAGCACAGACAGGAACAATAATAAAATTCGTTTCATGGGCTGGTTGGTTTAGACTATTTCTGGGTTAAAGAATTTATATCCGTATCGGGTTTCAAAATTAGCCGGAAACGCCCCGCAAAAAATATTTTTAAATGACATATTAGTATGATCTTTTGACATAATTCGTAAAAATGCACGAATAACCCGGATATTTCGTTCTCCCGGCACAAAAACGGGGCTGCGGGGCATCCGGCAAAAACGGAGGAGCCATGTCCGGACAACAAAAACAGGAATGCGGAAAGCACCCCGGACACACGGCTACGGATAGACGGAGAAGCAGCCGGACAAAGGCAGGCCCGGGCAATCCGGTGCCGGGAGGGGTCAGCGGCAGCTGAACACGACGCTCTGCGAAGCGCCGTGTTCGTCGATCACGGTCAGGCGGTGCTTCCCCGGCGCCGGGCGGACGGAGATTTTGTGTTCGAAAGAGGTCGAACCGACGTAGTCGTCGTCGATATGCCAGAACAGCACGGCATTGCGGTCGCGGTGCACGGCCGTAAAGACAAGGCTTTGCTGCTCCCCTTCGAGCGACCTCGGGGCGACCAGCACACGCCCCGGCTGCGGATAGATGATGTCGATGGGGTTGTTTTCGGCTTGGTTACCCGGCAGGCCGGGATGCAGCGGGGGCAGCGGACGGTAGTCGGGATGCTGCCGGCGGTAATACCACTCCTGCGCAGGCGGGAGGATAAACATCGGCATGCGGACGATCCTGGCCGGGTCGTAGCAATCCGCCGTCACACGGTATTTCAGGTCGGCGCTCAGGTTGACGATCCGGTGGTAGGGGCACACCTCCCCGACGGCGGCTGCACGGGGAATCATCACCGTATCGCGGTCAGGACAGATATGCGAAGCCAGGTAGCCGCTCTGTCGGCAGACCACGGCGGGTTCCAGGTCGCCGACGGGCTCCGCGAACCACTCCCCTTTGGGCAGCAGGCCGAAGACCTCGAACAGGACAGGCGCGGCATACCCCACGCCCGTCATCAGCGGGCGCCCCTCACCCGTGCAGTTCCCGACCCAGACCCCGACGGCATAGTCCGGGGTCATACCTACGGCCCACGCATCGCGGTTGCCGTAGCTGGTACCCGTCTTCCAGCCGATCTTCTTCGACGACGAGAAATACTGCCATTCGCCCTCCTCCTCGGGACGGGCCACATGGCTGATCGAATTGGCCATCAGCCATATCGCGCCCCGTGAGAGGGGAATATCCCCGGCATCGACCTCCGTGCCGCCGCCGGGGTCGTAATGCGGGGTGCGTATCGTCTGCCGGCCGTTGAGTTTGGCCGCCATCTTCATGTAGGCCGAGGTCAGATCCCACAACGAAATCTCTGCGCCGCCCAGAATCAGCGAAAGCCCGTAATGGGCGGCGCTCCGGTCGATCGTCCCGAAGCCCAGGGCACGCACCAGCGCAAGGAAGTTCTCCTTCCCGTACTTGTCGAGCATTCTCACCGAAGGGACGTTGAGCGAACGCTCGACCACCCGGTTGGCAGGCACCGCCCCGTCGAAGGTTCGGTTGTAATTATGGGGTGTGAAGTCCCTGTAATAGGTCGGCACGTCGGGGAAAAGCATCGCGGGCAATGCCGTCCCGTTGTCCAGCATCGCAGCGTAGAGCAGGGGCTTGAGCACGCTGCCGCTGCTGCGCGGGGCGGGAATCACATCGACGCTCGTACCCTCGGTGCGGTCGGCGGGGTCGTACACGTTCCCTACGTAGGCAAGCACTTCGCCGCTCCCCACGTCCATGACGACGATGGCCATGTTGTTGATCTTATTACCCCGGTAACGCTTGTTGTAACGCCGGGCGAGGTCGTTGACCCGGCTTTGCAGGTCGTAGTCGAGCGTCGAGCGGAGCGACCCTTCGCGCATTTTACCCAGCAGGTACATCGCCTCCATCGGCATCGGTTCTGGGGCGTCGGGCAGATGCTCCTGTTTGGCGAGGGCGCATGTCAGCGAGTCGATACGGCCGTCGTGCCAAATCCGGTCGAGCAGCCCGTCGCGTTTCTCCCGCAGCCGTTCGCGGTTGCGGCGGATATGGATCAGCGAAGGGGAGTTGGGCAACACGGCGAGCATGGCGCATTCGGCCCACGAAAGCTGTGCCGCACTGCGGCCGAAATAGTACCACGCGGCACTTTCCAGCCCGACCACATTACCTCCGAAAGGCGCATGGGAGGCATAGAGGGCCAGGATTTCATCCTTGCTGCAACGCAGTTCGAGGCGCGTGGCGAGCACCATCTCGACGAACTTTTCCCGGAACGTGCGGGGTTTCCCGCCGCGGCTCAGGCGAATGGTCTGCATGGTGAGCGTGCTCGCCCCGCTCGTGATCCGCCCGGCCGCAAGGTTCTGCCCCACGGCACGCCCCAGCGCCAGCGGATCCACCCCGAAATGGCGGTAAAAACGCTTGTCCTCGTAGGTCGTGATAGCGACCCGGAACTTTTCGGGGACGCTGTCCGTGGGAAAGAAACGCCACTGGCCGTCGGAGGCGACCTTGGCCGACATCAGGCGGCCGTCGCGGCTCCACACGGTGGCTGAGAAAGGCTCGTCGAAAAGCGTCCGGGGCAGGATGACGCAATACCCCGCGGCGAGCATGGCAACGACCAGCATCGCGAAAAAACATATTCTCTTTTTAGCCGGTTTTTTTGCCATATTTTTACGTATCTTTGGCAAAGATACCAAAAAACCCAATATTATGAAAACAACATGCCATGCTTTGTTTGCGCTGACCGCCCTGCTCATCGCCTCGTGCAGCAAGCAGACATCCGACATCATCGAATGGTCGACAAACGGAGTGACGGGTGTCAGGATGCCGCTCCACGTGACGTTCGTCGAAAACGTGCAAGTCGAGGAAAGCGCCATGCAGGATGCCATATCGATCTCCCCGGCCGTCGGTTTCGACGCCTACCTGTCGGGGATGCGCATGATCCGCATCGTCCCCAAATCCCCGCTGCAATACGACACGCAGTACAAGGTGGCTATCGACGCCGCGAAACTCACCGGCCGGCAGCACAAAGGCATCGCAGAATTCAGGTTTGCGACCCCCAAACTGCGGTTTACCTACAACGACAGCTGGCTGCAGCAGAACGACGAGATGACCGGCTATGTGCTCATCGGCGAGATCGTCTCTTCGGACTATGCCGACGGCAGCTACATGGAACGGAACCTCAAAATAAGCGGCACGACGGGTACCGACGTCAAATGGACGCATTCGGAAGACGGGCTCACGCACCGATACACCGTGGGCAACATCGTCCCGCGGGGCGATGAGGGCTATACGCTGACGCTCGATTTCAATTACGACGAAAAGCAAACCGTGCAGGTGGAAGTCCCCCGCAAGGACGAATACGCGGTCATCGACCACAGCGTGAATCCGGATCCGCTCGCCATCGTAGTCACCTTCTCCGAACCGATCCGGCAAAACCAGGATCTGAAAAACCTGATCCGCTTCGACACCAAGTTCCGGACTTCGGTCGACAAAAACAGGCTCTACATCTACCCCGAAGCACGCCCCTCGGGAGCACATAGCGTCACGATCGGCCGCGACGTAGTGAGCAAGAACGGGCAGAAGCTCAAGGAGAGCTATTCGTTCATGGCCACGCTGCCGTCGCGCACCCCCTCGATCCGCTTCACGGGCAAAGGCTCGATCCTTCCCTCGTCGAACGACATGTCGCTGCTGTTCGAGGCGGTGAATTACCAGAAAGCCCGGGTGCGGGTACGAAAGATATTCGCCAACAACCTGCTGCAATTCTTCCAGCAGAACTACTACGACGACCAGTACTATTCATCCATGGGTTACGTGTCGCGCGTCGTCCGCGACACGACCATCGACCTGGGGGCCAAGTCTTCGACCAGGCTCGACCAGGGCAACACCTATTCGCTCGACCTCAGCCGCCTGATCACCGACAGCCGCAAGTCGATGTACCTGCTCGAAATCCGGGGTGTCGACCCGCTTACGCCCGTCGACGACGAATACGACTACGACTATTATTTCGGGGATTACAGGACTTACAAGGAGCGGTCGAAAGTGGTCGTGCAGTCCGACATTGGCATCATCTGCAAGAGCAGCGGCAGCGACCAGTACGTCGTCTACACGACCGACCTGGTCTCCGCCCGCCCCAAAGGGGGCTGCAAAGTCAGGGCCTACGACCGGCAGAACCAGATGCTGGCCGAAGCGAGCACCGATTCCGAAGGGCGGGCCGTGCTGAAGACGAAGGACGAGCCTTACATCGTCACGGCCGAAGCCGGAGGGGATGTCACCTTCGTGAAGGTAGAACCGGGCACAGCCCTGTCGCTGAGTAATTTCGACGTGGGCGGCACGGCAAATCCCAAGGGGATAAAAGGCTATATCTTCGGCGAACGCGGCGTATGGCGCCCGGGCGACGACATACACCTCACGTTCATCGTCACCTCGGATAATCCGCTGCCCGAAAGCCACCCGGCATCGCTGGAATTCTTCAACCCGAACGGGCAGCTGGTGCAGTCGCTCGTAAACAACAGCTCCTCGGACGGCATCTACACGTTCAGCCTGGGGACGACGCCGGCGTCGCCGACAGGGCTATGGCGGGCCAAGATCACCTTCGGCGGCGCACAGTTCGAAAAATCCGTCCGGGTGGACGCGATCAAGCCCAACCGGATGAAAATCGAGCTAAAACTCGGGGACGGGCAACTGGTCGACGCCGCGCATTTCACGGGCAGCCTGACCGCCCGGTGGCTGCACGGCACCCCTGCGGCCGACGCCAAGGCGGTGCTCCAGGCACAGTTGTCGCAAATCGCCACACGCTTCAAGGGCTACGAGGGCTACTCGTTCGACGACGCCTCGAAATACTTTGGCACCGAAGAGCGGGAAATCGTCACCGGCACCACCGACGCCCAGGGGTCACTGGCACTTTCGACCGACGAGCTCTCCTCGCTGGAGGGGTTGAGCCCCGGTATGCTGAGCGGCAGATTCACGGTAAAGGTCTTCGAAAAGAGCGGCGACTTCAGCGTCGACCAGCAGGTTGCGACCATATCGCCCTATGACACCTACTTCGGGATCGGAGTCGCCACCCAGAAAAGCGACTGGGGCGACGAATACCTCGACAGCAGGAAGGAGCATATCATAAAGATCGTGATGCTCGACTCGAAGGGCAAGCCCGAACCCGGCAGTGAAAACGTGCTCGTATCGGTCTATAAAATGGATTCCTACTGGTGGTGGGACGCCTCAACGCCCAATTCCCAGGCGCACTACGCCAAAAATGCGCTCAATTCGAATTACAAGACCCTCCAGGCAACCCTTTCGAACGGCACGGGACAGGCCACGATGCGCTGGAGCACGGGCGATTACGGCTATTACATGATCCGCGTCACGAGCCCGAACCGGGCACACTCGGCGACCCGGATCGTATGTGTGTCCTCATCCGACTGGCGGGGCGACGTCACTTCGGTGACGGATGCCGCCACGCGACTCGCCCTCTCCCGCGACAAGGCCAAATACGTCCCGGGGGACAAGGCCAGGGTCACCATCCCCTCGTCGCCGGGCGCACGGGCGCTGGTCGGCATCGAAAGCGGCAGCGTCGTGCGGGAAAGCTTCTGGGTGGAGTGCACCGGCAAGCAAACCGACATCGAAATCCCCGTCAAGGAGGGGATGGCCCCCAACATCTATGTCTCGGTAACACTCGTCCAGCCCCACAACTCGACGCTCAACGACGCACCGATCCGCCTGTTCGGCGTAACGCGGCTCGACGTCGAGGATGCCGCGCGAAGGCTCACCCCCGTGGTCGAGATGCCCGAAACAGTAAAACCCGAATCGGAGGTGACGATAAAAGTCCGGGAGAAAAACGGCCGGAAAATGAGCTACGTGCTGGCGCTCGTCGACGAGGGACTGCTGGGGCTGACACGCTTCAAGACCCCCGATCCCTACGGTTATTTCAACGCGACCGAGGCACTGGGCGTCCGCACGTGGGACATGTTCGACTATGTCATCGGCGCCTACGGCGGCAGGATCGAACAGATGTTCGCCATCGGCGGCGACGCCGAGCAGCCGAACACGGGGGCGCTCAAGGCACAGCGGTTCAAGCCCGTCGTACGGTTCATCGACGCACAGAAACTGGGCGCCGGGAAGACGAACACGCATAAAATCACGCTCCCGCCCTACTTCGGCGAGGTTCGGGTGATGGTCATCGCCTCGAACGGCCGGGCGTTCGGCGCCGCGGAGAAGGATGTCGCGGTGAAAAAACCGCTGCTGGTGCAGGCCACCATGCCCCGCGTAGTTTCCACCGACGA
>OGUK01002428.1_pt1 | contig 10173 bp, 13 predicted proteins | sample 1553151 | NCBI WGS metagenome assembly OGUK01 (sample SAMEA2580208, study PRJEB22360) | human gut metagenome | biome: human gut; feature: human-associated habitat; material: faeces | place: Denmark | collected 2008/2010
GCCGTTGTTGATCCCCCCGTCAATCATGCCGTAGTCGTCCTCCACGGTCATTTCAGCGGTGCGTAAGGGGTTGTCCCGTTCCTGCATATCCGCATTGACCACCGCAAAGGCCCTGGTACCATTGCCCATGATATGGAACCGGCCATCATCGGAATTGTGGTGGACACCGTACCTGGCGGCCTCCATCTGCTCCCTTGAAAGATCCGTCAGGTGGAAACTTCCTCGCGGGGTCTGGACTCTATCGCCGGTCAGGTGGTCGTCCGGCTGCTCTGGTTGCTGTACCAGCAAAGCACGATCTTCCTCGATGGAGGTATCCTGTTCGGGGGCATACCCGGTCTCGCGCTCATACTCGGCGATCCTGCCGGGGAGAACATCATCCTCCGTCTGCGCCATTTCTTCAAGCTGCTGCCGGAGGGCGGCGGTCTTTCCCTCCAGGAGAAGGTCGGCAATGACTTCCTTCTGTTCATGGGACTCCGGGTGTTGGGCCGCATACTGCGGATCGTGCTGTCGGAAAAACTCGTCCAGGTCAAAGGCAAGGTCTGTGGCCATATCCAGTTTGTCGCTTTCGGACAGTTCCATATCCTCGTCATGGAAGTTCATCACACGGTATTCCTCCGGGATGTTCTCCCGGTCGCCATCGTAAACCTCATAGAAGCGACTCCCGGTATCACGGACATAGCCGAACTCGGTGAACTCACCGCCTTCCTCCATGGCAACATCCCGCCCGTAGGCCTCATAGTCGATTTAGTTACGCAGATGGTCGGGCACCTGCATGGCCCCCAACTCGTCGATGTAATACCGGCCAAGATCATCATGGTCCTCGATATCCGGGTACACATCGTAGCAGTCCAGGTTTTCCGTCAGGTTGATAAGGTCCTGGATGCTGCCCGTGTGCTCGCCCATCTCCATAGCGGCCGGGAATTGGTTGTACTCTCTCCGGTCCATATCATCCAGCTTCGCCGCCAGATAATTCAGCTCGTCCAGATTGGCGTATTCGCCCAGCTTGTCATAAAGGCCACCCACATAACAGTCATAGTCGGTAATGAACCATTCCTCGTAGGGGTTGCCGAAATCGTCCTCCGAACCGATCCCTATACGCTCAAACACCTTCTTCAGCTCGTCGGCGGTGGTAGGAAACTTCACCCACTCGCCCACAAGCTCGCCCTCGTTGTACTTGCCCAGGTTGGTGATAAAGGCAGCAAACGGATAATCCTTGTCATACTCAAAATGCGGCATAGATCGTCACCTCCTTAAAGCTCCAGCTCAGACTTCCCCTTGTTGGGGGTCTGCCTGCCGGCACATTCCTTTTTGCCCTGCTCCAGTCGGTCCCGGATGGAGGTCTTTTTCTCCGGCTCCCGGTATTCCTTTTCCAAAGTGCGGTCATGCTGCCACTGGTCGCTGGACAGGGAGATGTACCCGTGTTCCGTAAAATGCCCCTGTTCCTCCTTCATGGCGTGCTGCCCGAAGGGGACGGGATCAATGGCGTCCATCAGCTCCCGGGGAAGGAGCATATCCATGTGCTGGGCAATATAGCGCCAGACCAGATCGTTCAGATCATGGATGTTCGGCTCAAACACGAAATAATCAATGTTGGCGGCAAACTCCTGAAACTGCTGCGGCTCTGTCAGACGGAAGGGGGACTCCTGTACCGCGTCCAACAGCTCCCGGTCCTCCGGGGAGAGGGCGGCCACCGCCGCCCCCACCTCGGGTAAACTGGAAAGGTCCTTATTTCCTGCCATTGGCACCATCCTTTCTTTTGGGAAATTCCAGTCTGAAATTGATGAACTTGCCGCCAGTATCGTCCAGGATCACCGCCGCGTCATAGGCCGCGCCCTTCTTTTCGGACCACATTCCCTTGACATTGGTACGGCCCTTTTTCAGAAGGTCGGCCGCCATCTTTTTTGTCAGTTCCTTCTTCCGGCTCGTCCAGAAACGGTCATTTTTCCAGAGGACAAAGGTACAGGAGCGGTCGGAACAGGCAAAGTTTTTCCTCCCCTCATACACCGACTTGCCGCAGCGGGGACAGTTGCCGACCACTTCCTTCTCAGGGGCAAACAGCTTTTGTCCGTCCTCAGAGATATGGGAATAAGTCTGGACCAGCTCCCGCGTCATGGAGCGGATACCCTCCATGAACTCTCCCGGATCGGCTTCACCCTTTGCAATAGAGGAAAGGCGCTGCTCCCATTCAGCGGTTAGCATGGGAGAGGTCAGGACCTCCGGCAACACCGTGACCAGGTTGATACCGGCCTTTGTGGGGATCAGGTTCTTGCCCTTGCGTTCCACGAAACCGGCCGCCACCAGCTTTTCGATGATGGCTGCCCTGGTCGCCGGAGTGCCTAAAGCCGCTCCCCGGTGCTCCCGCATTTACAGATCATTCCCCCGGAGCTGTTCGAGGCCGCCCAGCACATCCGCACCAACCGGGCCAACGAAACAGAGCGCACCGTTCCCCGCAATATTGCGGGCCAGTCGCTCCTGTCTGGGAATGTGTACTGCGGCCATTGTGGAGCCCGGCTCACCCTCACCACCAGCGGCAAGGCCTATCCCTGCAAGGAAGATCCTCACCGGGTCATCAAGCGGGTGCGGTATATCTGCTACGGCAAGACCCGCAAGCAGACGGACTGCGAGAGCACGGCGGGCGCCGGGCGTACAGGCTACACCGCCCGCATTCTGGACGGTATCATCGACAAGCTGGTGCGCCAGATTTTTGAGCGCATGAAAGCGATCCCCAAGAGCGAGATTGTCAACGTCCGCTACCCGGAGAAGATGGAGGAGCGGAAAAGCCTGCGCCAAAGCGTCCGGGCGGAATACAGCAAGGCCGCCGCCGAGCTGGATATGCTCAAAGCGGAAGTAATCAAGGCCCTGCGCGGGGAGAGCGCCTTTCCTAAAGACCTGCTGGGCACGATGGTCACCGAGGCCGAGGCTAAGTGTACTGAGCTGCAACGGCAATTCGAGGCTGCACAAGCCGCCTGCGACGAGGGGGAACAGGTGTTACGCTCCCTAACGGCGCAGTATGACGACATCATCTCCTGGGCGGATATGTAAGATACCGCCAGCCTGGAGGCAAAGAAGATGATTGTCAACTGCCTGATCCGCCGGGTGGAAGTTTACCGGGATTATAAGCTCCACATTGATTTCAACATTGATTTTGAGCAATTCAGCTTGGGGTTGGATATGATTACGATTGCGGCATAAAAAAACCCGCCGCATAAATGCGACGGGTAATAAAAGCTCTTTCCCTTGAGATGGTGGAGATAAGCGGGATCGAACCGCTGACCTCTTGAATGCCATTCAAGCGCTCTCCCCGTACAAGCGTGTAGCGAACCCCCTAAAGGGGGTGGGGAGAGCGCTTTTGGTATGCAGGAACACTTATCTTGTAACAAAAAATGTATGCTGAATACATCAATTAATCAAATAGTTCCTTTATAATTTCTTTTTTGGTGCTTTTAGCCATACACACAAGGAAATCTTCGTGGTTTTGTGGATGCATCATATCAATAACTGCCGGATAGTTTAAATATAAAACACCTAACATACTCTCTACTACTCTTATGTACAATACCGATAATTCTTTTAATAAAATTTCCTCATATCGGGGCAAGAATTGTAACGCACTTATTGGATGCATTACAGTAGGATCTCCATGCACAGTTCTGCACAATGTAGCATAATCGTTCTGGAGGTCAACAATTCTTTTTGTTCCAAACTGGGTAGAAAAATGTCTATCATCTTTGGCAGCATTAAAAATCTCATAAACACTTTTTTCTTCTACTATATGTGGGTCGCTTATTATAATTAAAGCTTTTAAAAGATTTTCAATACTACAGCGTAATTGAAGCTTTGCTGGTTTGTACATTCCCTGTATTGCACAAAAAAGAGAAAGCAATAGATCTGAGGTCGTTTCTGTAAGGAAGGGTTCACTGCTTACCGATACTTTTTGAAGTTTAAATTCCGCCACAAATATTAATAAGCCATACAATTTTTTATGCATAGCTTTGTAAAATTCAATTTGTTTTTCTTCACTACTGAATAACTTCAAATTGTAGTTTTCAAGGAAGCCACTAAATGCAGCAAAATCTTCACCAATACGCCTACTCATCGTTTGCTCCAACTAATTTTTGAATTGTTTCATTCCAAGAAAACATATTTCCAGAATTTTTTGCCTTTAGCTGCATTGCCTTAACCTTGGTTTTATTATTGAGAATATTGGCAGCCCAATCAGACAAAGTATCCAATCTCTCCTTATTAACATCCTCCACTTCGCATATTATTAAACCAATTATTTCATTACGAGATTTCTTTTCCCATCGCGTAATATTTAGTGCTAGCACTTCTTCTGCAAATTGTACTAATTGAGCATTACTTTGAAAAATCTCATTGTCGCGCAATAATGACGGCAGTACACCTATCAAAGTGTACGCATTGTTTTCCAATATATTTGAAACAGATCCGTGGGACAGCAAATTTCGGCACTGCTTTAAAAATTTAGACGCATTTTTAAAATTGAGTTCTTTATTAGAATCCAACAACCAGCTTAACTCCTCAAAAAAGTTAATAATCTGTTGGACTTCATATTCAGTACTCATTTTGCGCTTATTGTCATTATTCACCGCACTCCCTCCACCCTTTTCAAAAACTCTTGAACAATTCCAGAAAATTGGTGACTTAGGCTGGAATCATCAATATCAAAGATAAATGTGCCATTTAGTTGTCCTTTAGCCACATTGACTCTTTTTAGCATAACAGGTTTATACAGATATGATTTCCACTTTGGAGATGTTGAAAAATATCTTGTCGCCTCCTGGTAAATGAGAGTCGAGGTTTCTACCATGGTTAAAACTAAGCCTGCACATTTACAAGAACATCCATAGTTATCTTTTCGTTCTTTAATTATACCCTCCAACAAGTCCAAACCAGTCATACTTATTGGATCTGGTTTTGATGGAATTAAGTAATAGTCTGAAGCAATGAGTGCGCTTGTCATCCATACAGATGGGGTCGGCGGACAATCTATTATACAAATATCATATTCTCCACACTCTTTAATATGATTAAGATAATTTTTAAGTCGATGCTCTGTCCCTTGCCCAGGAGCCATCTCAAATCTAAATAGGTCTAATTGGCTTGGAATAAGATCAAATCGTCTTTTTGTTGAATACGGATGTATGTTCTCGTATGGAACTGGTTCCTGAACTGTTGGGGCATCGACGACTGAGATAGTAGCAGATTTTTTATAATTGAATATATCAACAATTGTAGTTCCACCATTTTTTAAATATTCTACATAATCATCGCCATTCAATAGACACTGTGTCGCATTGAATTGAGGATCAACATCCACAAGTAGAACTTTTTTAGAGTGTCGCTTTGTTAGAAAGTCAGCAATATTTACGGCAAGCGTTGTTTTCCCGACGCCGCCTTTCATATTTACAAAACTAATTACCACCATTTCAATATCTCCCTTTTTCTATATATCTTTCTATATATTCGGGCTCATACTTCAGTAACAGGTACCACTCTAATCATCGCAAGAAAGGGATGGCAAAAACTTCAAGCAAATTATAATAGTTATTATAGAATAATCTACAATTGTTTTCAAGGAAAACCACACAATCTAAAACAGTATAATATATTGTGGTTATCCCTTTTAGTAAGCCATCCGAGAGCGAGCGACAGCCAAAATCAGCCGCTGCGTCAATAGGACACCGAAGGTTCGACGGCTAAAACGGAAAGCAAACTCGTCCAGATAAGACTGAAGATTGTCCTTGGGCAGGCCGTGGTAGGTACCCAGAATGAAGGCCTTAGCATTGCTGACCACGATATGCAGCCAGTGAAGCATACCGCTGTTGGGGACATAGGTCTTATGCTCGTGGATGTATTCCTCCGGAGCAGGGAGATAGCTGCGGTAACCATCGCTGTGAATCGTGCTGCCCTTGGCCACGGTGGTGTGGGCGAATTTCTTCACGGAGGCCTGCTTGATGTTTTTCGTCACACTCATTTTGAGATACCGAGGATTACCACGCTCATCCAGTGACAAGGCTACGAAAACCTTAGCCTTTTCTGTGCCGCGGCCCCGCTTGCCGCCCGCTTTTGGGCCTCCAAAGTAGGCATCATCGAATTCTACCACACCAGACAGCATGTGAGCGGCATCTCGCTGCCCCATGGCGGATCGGATACGCCGGAGCATGGACCATGCGGTTTTATAGGTAACTCCAATCTGGCCGGATAGTTGAACGGCGGAAATCCCCCGCTTGTCCTGAGAGACGAAATAGAACGCCAGGAACCACTTGCTCAGGCTGACATGGCTATGGTGCAGGACAGTCCCAACTGTGACGGAGGTCTGATGGTGGCAGTGAGTACACTGGTACAGACCGTTGGATAGACGGCAGCCATGTCTGTGTCCGCATTTGGGGCAGACAAAACCTTCCGGCCAGCGCTGCGCGGCCAGATAGTCCCGGCAACTTTCATCTGTTCCAAACCGACGAAGAAACTCACTCAGGGGCATTCTCTGTTTCCTTGACATGACGCATTTTCTCCCTTTTTGGTGTCATGCCTTCATTTTATGCTAAGCGCTGTGCCATTTCCCGGACTTTCAAATGGCTTACTAAAAGGGATAACCACAAATTCTTTTTTCGTTGTCCGCACATTCGCCAGTTCATCGCTGAATGCCGACAGTGTCATCTGCTTATCCATATGAAAATTATAATTTACATATTAAATCTTTGCAAGGATGCCATCTATATTACAACGAAATAAAATACTACTAAACATAAAATTATATTTCGTTCTCATAATCTTACCCGAAATGTAGAATAATATAGGGTGATATGAGAATGTACCAATATGACAAACAACTTGACTTCCACGCCCTGGGCCGGGAAATCAAACGCAAAAGAGAGGAAAAGGGCTGGACGCAGGAATACCTTGCTCAGTTGGTGGATCGTGTGCCACGCTCCATCATGTATATTGAGAACAGGGGCCAGCACCCAAGCCTCAATACCTTTTACCAGCTTGTCACCCTGCTGGACATTTCAGTGGATCAATTCTTTTTTCCAGACCCCAACACGGGAGAAAACTCATGCAGAAAGCAGATTGATATACTGCTCAATTCAATGGACGAAAAAGAATTAACTGTAATAAAAGCCACGGCAGAGGGGATCAAGCGGGCCCGGGAAACGGAGGATGCGTAAGAAAGCGTGACCTCCGTTTTTTTGCGCCATGTAGCGGGAGCGCACGAAACGGCAAGCAGGGCAGGTGTGGCCGGTAGTGGGTAGACCTGCTAACAAAAGTCAAGTAAAAATTTCGAGATTTCAATTTGTAGATAAACGCCCATCACAAGGAACAAAGTCCTTCGCAAAGCAGCGGAACCACGCTTGGAAATACTGCGGCTGCGGATATCCATTTGGCCAGACTGGTAAGGAGGAGCGTCAATGCCGGCAAAAGCAACCAAAGCCTTCTTAGAGTGGAACCGGCGCACATCGCCAATTTCAGCCATAAGCTGTGGGCCGAGTATAGGGCCGATGCCGAACATTCCCTTGACCACAGGATATTCGGGCAAAGAAGCGGCCAAAGACTGCATTTCCTGCTTGAGTGAGGCCAATGCGGCAGAGGTTGCCTGGAGCTGTACAATTGTTTGTTGTACTAAAAGCTTGGTTGTATCATTGGAAGGCATAACACCAATATAGCTGCATGCCTTAGTATGAAGTTCAAGCGCCTTCTCCTGGCTGAATTTGTACCCGTATTTTTTGCACCATTTCAAGTATTTAGCAGAAAATGATTTTAGAGTTAACCTTGAAATGCACTGACAATGCCAGAAGGCCGAGACGAAATCCACCCATTTTTCACTTCCATCAGCACGCGGAGGGCTACTGAACAAGCGATTGACCTCCGGGAATACGGCATCTAGCAAGGAAATTAGATTATTTTTTAACATAGTATGCACCTTGGAATATTGCTGGTACTGCCGATAGCAGTTCTTCAGAAGCAGACGAGTATTTGCCTCTGGAACATAGCGAGTCAAGGTAAGCCAGTGGTCAAGGCCATAATTAGCTAGTTTTACAGCATCCTTCTTGTCAGTTTTAGCCCGTCGCAAACTATTGTTCCCATAGTCATGCACTAAAAGTGCGTTCACCACGGAAACATAAAGTCCTGCATCTTGGAGCAACCATGCTACGGGCACATGGTAATTGCCTGTGGACTCCATTACCACACGAGTTTCGCCATCTAGACTTTTGAGACGCTTTGCTAACTCGCTCAGCTCACTGGTAGTGTGCCGTATTTCAAAGGGCGAAATCACCACCTCTTCAAAGGGGCGCATGACAGCGATCATGCTCTTGCCTTTAGAAACATCAATACCAACGCAGTTCATACACATTCCTCCTATGCGCAATGACCGGACTGTAAAGTTAAATGAAAGTTGAAGACCCGTCAGCCCTTGAGGTACAATGGTTTCACCACAAAACACATGTACTCCCGAAAGGAGACGAGTCTTCATGGCAAAATTATACCAAGTATGCTGCCCGAAGTGCAACAACAAAACGGACTTTTATCGCTACGGAAGAAACGAGCATGGGCACCAGAAATACCGGTGCAAGTGTTGTGGGTTTCAATGGGCGCCAGAAGCAAGCAGAGAGATTGGACGTCCCAGAATGAAGGAATATCCCTCTTGCCCCATTTGCGGCAAGGCAACCTTTCTGCACCACGATAGGGAGCATTACAGCAACTACCGCTGCTGTGATAAGAAGTGCAACCACTCCATGTTTGTACCAAAGCCTACTGCCATCTCAGCTCCGTCCATGTCCAAACTCTTTGGGAAGACGGACTTCAAGCGGATGCGCTATCCGGTCCATGTAATCCTCATGGCCTTGAGCATGTTCTACCTGGGCAAGAACTCATTCCGCAATATCGCTTTGATTTTGCGTACCGTGATGAATGTCCGGGTATCTCACACGACTATTAGCAACTGGTGTACCCGCTTCGCCCCCATGTTCCAAAACATTGCTGTACAGCTCATTCCGGCACTGAATTTTAACTCCGACGAGTGGCACGCCGATGAAACCGTGGTGAAGATACAAGGTGAGAAATACTACCTCTGGCTCATTCTGGACAGTGAAACCCGCTTTGTTCTTGGCTTCCATCTGGACCGCCACAGGGACAGCTCGCAGGCTTTCACCATACTGGAAGCCGTGAAACCTATGGGGACTCCGCAGGCCATTGTGAGCGACCGCTACTTTGCCTACCAGATGCCCGTTAAAACGCTGCATGGGGTTCAGCATATCCGTGTGTACAGCTTCCACGACGACATTACCAACAACCTCATCGAGTGCTTCAACAAGCAGTTCAAGGCATGGTACAAGACAAAACAGGGCTTTTCCTCTTTTGCCTCTGCCAACAACCTCATTTCCATGTTCATCTTCTTCTACAACTTCGTCCGCCCTCACTCCGCCTTGAACGGCCTTACTCCCGTTACTCCCGCTCAGTGCGCCGGTCTCAACCTGTCCAAAAAGCGTAAGCGCGAGCTTCTCCTCGTTGCATAGTGCTTTCTTGTGCTTTCGGGTCCTATTTTTTCATCTTTACTTTACAGTGCCATTTTGATCTGAATTTTGAGTTGTCTTAAAAGTCCAGGTAGAGGTCGGGAGTATCGTCTTCGTAGAGGGGATGGCTGGGGCGGGCACCTTGCAGACTGTTGTATTGGGCAGTGAATTCTGCTTCCAGCGCTTCATCGGTCAGGCCAGTCAACCGCTCTTTCTCTTTGTTGTACTCTTCATTGGTAGTGCAGAAGTCTAACAGATAGTCAATCATGTAGTCACGGGTGAATTTCATCGTATCAAACTCCTTTTCTGATTTTTGAAAAATGCACTTCAAGAAACTTTGGCCATTTCTTCCGCCTCTTCGTTCTGATCGGCGGCGGCTTCGCTGGCGGGGAAGCGGGTGGCTTTGAAGATGGGGCTGCACCGTGACTTGCGGCTGGATAGCGTTCCGGCGAATCCTTATTCCGAGGAGGAAGTGGCCCGTATCGAGAATTTTGCCGAGGAGATTGCCAATGAAAAAATGACGGGACGGTTGTATACTTTAGGACAGCCTTTTACTGGAGAAGATATTCGCTCTACGGTTATTGCCATGTGTGCAGAGCCGTTAGCTTATAGTTTTGCCCGTCTTGACAAGCAAAAAGGACGG
>OGUK01002435.1_pt1 | contig 10153 bp, 6 predicted proteins | sample 1553151 | NCBI WGS metagenome assembly OGUK01 (sample SAMEA2580208, study PRJEB22360) | human gut metagenome | biome: human gut; feature: human-associated habitat; material: faeces | place: Denmark | collected 2008/2010
TGTCGTCGGCCTTGCCGAACGCCTGCTTGAGCGACAGGCGCCCGTATATTTCGAGGATATTCTCGTTGTTGATAATCAGCAGCGAATCGACATTCTGGCGCAGTTCCTCGATCCCGCGGAAAGCCTGTTCGTAGCGGATCTTACCCTCGACGGCCAGCGGCGAGGTGACGATCGCCACAGTCAGCAGCCCCATCTCCTTGGCCAGCTTGGCGATGACGGGCGAAGCGCCCGTACCCGTACCGCCGCCCATGCCGGCCGTGATGAACAGCATCCGAGTCCCGGCCTCTTCGAGGTGCTGGCGGATTTCAGGCAGCGACTCGACTGCGGCACGGCGGCCGTTCTCCGGGTCGTTCCCCGCACCGAGGCCCTCGGCGCCGAGGCGTATCTTCAGCTCCACGGGGCTCTTATCCAACGCCTGCTGGTCGGTATTGCAAACCATGAACGTCACGCCCCGTATACCCAGGTTCCACATATGGTTCACGGCATTCCCGCCGGCACCGCCGACACCGACCACCATAATGATCGACCCGTCCGTTTTCGGGGCTTTGATTTCCGACATCAATTCGTCTGTCATATCTCTTTACTCCTTTCTTCTGATTAATTCCCACGCGGGGCTAACACCCGCAAATCCTCTTCACGCCCGGCCGCCTAAAGAACCGGTTGCAGCCCTCAGCATCAGATCTCCTCGTCCTCGGCGGCCGTAAAGCTCTTGTTGATCTTGTCGAAGGTCTTCTGGAAGATCGACCCCCAGTCGCGCTTGCGCTTGGGTTCGATCACGGGGGCCTTCAGCTGCTCATCTTCCCGCTCCTGCCCCCTTGCCGCGGCATCCTCATCGGACGCAGGCTGTGCCGCCGCGGAAGCCGGCCCCTGTGCGGGCTGCTGGAACCGCGGCGTATGGCGGAACTCGGGTGCAGCCTGGGGCTGCTGGGGCTGGAATCCCGGGCGGGGTTCCGCAGGCCGGGACGCCGGCGAGGCCGGACGCTCGATCACCGCGCAGGCACCCTGTTCGGCGCCCTTGAGCAAAATACCGACCGCCGTGGCATAGGCCGGGTCTGCGACCTTTTCCCTCGACTCCTCCGCAACGCCGGTCTCGGCCGATGCGATGCGCACGTCCATGCCCGTCACGCGGCGGAACAACTCGTCCACATCCTTCAGCTTGGCCGAACCTCCCGTCAGGACAATGCCGTAAGCCAGCTTGCCGGCATACCCCGAATCCCGGATCTCCTGCAATACGAACTCCGCAATGTCCGTGGCACGGGCTTCGATCACCGTCGCCAGGTTGCGCAGCAGGATATCCTTCGCCTCGCGGGCCGTGCGGCCGTTGACGCGGATCAGCTTGTCCTCCGGGGCCAGGTCGGCCACCGCCGAACCGTATTTCTGCTTGAGGCTTTCCACATGTTTCTCGGGCACGCTCATCGTGCGGATGTCGCGGTTGATGGCCATGGCCCCCATCGGGATCGTGGCGATGTAACGCACCACGTTGCGGTAATAAACCGCCACATCCGTCACGCCGCCGCCGATGTCGACCACCGCGACGCCCTCCTCCTTCTCGTCGGGCAGCAACACGGCCTCGGCCGTGGCGATGGCGTTCGACGTCACGCCCAGCATCTTTATGCCGAGCCGCTTGAGCGCCATGTCGAGCCGCTGCATCGGCGTGCGCAGGCAAAGGATGAAATTGAACGTCGACGAGAGTTTCTTGCCGAACGACCCCACGGGGTTCTTGACCTCCTGGTTGTCGTCGACCACATAGTTCTGGGGCACACGCTCCATGATGGTCTCGTCGTCGGGCGCCTGCACGTTCCGCATGCGGTCGAACAGCGCGTCGACGTCCTTCTGGTTGACGCCGTTCTGGGGATCGTAGACGAAAACATGATCCGTATGGCGCGCACAGCGCACGAAATCGCCCGAAATACCGGCATAGGCCTCCGTGATCCGGATCCCCAGCTGCTCTTCGGCTTCGGACATGGCTTCGCGGATGGCGCGGCTCACCAGTTCGATATTCTCGATCTTGCCCGCGTTGACCCCCTCGACGGGCTTCGACACGATCGACGCCACCTCCATCTGCCCTTCGGCGGCCTTCTCGCCGACAGCCACCACGACGTTCGACGAGCCCAGGTCGACGGCAACGGTATAATTCTTTCTTTCCACGGTATATTTCCTTTTTATTTCTTGCAAACCACCTGATCCTTGTATCTGATATCTATCGTCCTGTACGCATCCCAGCCGATGTTCTGCAACCCGTTGCGGTAGAACCGCAGCAACTTGTCGAACTTACGCTCCACCTGCTCGATGCGCCCGAAAAGAATGGTGTGGCGTCCGCTCCGCGGCACCAACTCCACCTCCAACGCTCCGCTGGGGGTCGTCCGAGCCGCAATCTGCACCACTTCCGACCTCCAGAAATCGTCCTCTTCGACGAACTCTACAAAGGTAAGGAGTTTCATGAAATCTTCGTAGCTTTTCTCCAACTTTTTTTGTTTCAGCCGCTCGGCCTCCTGCTGCCGAGCGATACGGTCAATCCCCTCCTGAATCATACGCGCCTCGTAGCGGTATTTGCGGCGCATTTCGACCTTGTGGCGGCGCAGTTCGCCGACCCGTTTGTCGAACTCGGCCGAGCTTTCCAGCCGCCACCACTGTTTCTTGACCCGCATACGGCGCAGCGCCGACAGGTTGCTGTCGTTCTGCAGTTCGCGCCTGTAAAGCGGGTACTTCTCCCGCTCCAGCTCCGCGATGCGTTTGTCCACTTTCGCCGATTCGGTGTCGATATGCGCCCGCACGGGGCCCTCATACGCCGCAGGAAACGGCGGGCGGTAGCTGCCCGTCACGACCGGCACGTAAAGCGACGATGCCCGCGGCGCGGCGAAGACATAGCCCTCCGCCGTGACGTACGAATCCACGCCGTCCACCAGCAGCCGCACGAGCGGCCTTCGCTGGCTGATATCCACGTGCAGCACCCCGTCATAGGAGACATAGGCGTCTACCCGCTCCACGAACCCGTTCCTGGCGATCATCTCTTCGATCTGCGTCAAAGGCACCTTATCAACTGCCGTGCCTTTCGTCTTGATCCCGCTGTGCGCAATCCACCCGCGCACCATGCGCCCCGACACCAGATAGCCCATCGACGAGCTGTCGACAACCTCGATCTCGACCTTGCAGACCGTCCTCGCGGCACGCAGACGCTGCGCCGTGGTGCCCGCATAGAGGATATATGCGGCCACAGCGCCCCACAAAAGGGCCAGCAATGCGTATCGGAGGTAGCGGTTCATCGCACGTCAGCTTTTCGCTCCGAGTTTTTCGGCCAGCGCCCCGCAGCAGGCGTCGATATTGCCCGCCCCGAAGCTCACCACCACGTCCGTGTCCATCGCCGCCACCGTATCGGCCAGCGCCGCAGTTTAACCATCACAGTGCAAAGGAGAATGAACATGAGCGAATTGACTTACACCCGCTGCGGGGATTACTACATCCCCGACCTGAAACTTTCCGAGCAGCCGGAGGCCCCCATCGGCAAGTATGGCCGTATGCGGCAACGCTACCTGAAGGAACACCGGCCCGGCCTTTACAGCAGCTTGATTTTGAGCGAAAAGCTGTACCCGCACCTGTTGGAGATTGACCGGGCGGCGCGTGAACGGATGGACGCCATGCTGCCCCGCATGATGGAGGCGGCGGGTGTCACCGAGGAACTGAAAGCCCGTGACCCCATGCGCTGGGTGGGGCTGATGAACACGCTGAAAGCGCAGGCAGAGGAAATTATTTTTCAAGAATTGATTTACGCATGAAATTTTAAGCATAAGTAAGGCCGGGATTTCGCTGCCAAGCGGCAAATCCCGGCTTTAGTCTTACCTGTTTTCCAAATTCTTTGACCGCCTGTATTCCAGTGGCGATAGTCCAAACTGTTTTTTGAAAACCGATGCAAATTTACTTTGGTTCATATAGCCGACTTGCTCTGCTACTTCAGCTACGGAGAGTTTTGTGGTAGCAAGTAATTCTGCTGCTTTCTTCATTCTGACTTCTCGCAGATAAATGGATATATTTTGCCCGAAAACACCGCGAAAGTAATTTTTTAAGCTGGTTTCACTGACAGAAAACTGTGCTGCCAATTCCCAGGCTGGATGATGTTGACGCAAATCGGAAGTAATAATTTTTTCTACCCTCTTTGCAATATCTACTTGCGTTTCTGTAAAGAAAGTACAGGCTTGCGATGGAGGAATGTCATTTTGACTTTGCAATAGAGAAAACAGTGCCAATGTGTATATTTTCATTTGTGAAATCGAATATGGGACAGGAATATCAAATAATCCCCAAAGTTTTGTTAATATTTCTTCGCCCTCGGGGAGAACAGATGAAATATAGGTGCCCCCTTCAGGACAAAAGCGGTCAACAATTCTATGAAAGTCAATGGCAAATTCCTTTTGCACCCATGTGCTTTGTTCTGTCAGGGTATCAATATCAACAAAAAATTCCATTCCTTCGTATATGCGGCGGGGATAGACATATTGTTTTTGAGCAAAGCGTTCTGTTAGAGAGATTTCACCGTCCTTTACATAAACAAAGTTTTCGTTATTCAAAATCATTTCGCAACGACCAGTTACACAGTAGTTTACAAGTAATGGGCCTTTTTCTACGGAGCTATTTCCGCAAAAATTCGGCGCTGTCCAAGTGGGTGAATTTACAAAGATGTAAGCAACAGTAATTCCAGGAAAGAGCGGGAAAAAGGTCATGGAGCCCTTTCCTTCTTTCCCGTTCAAGAGCAGCTCCGCGCTATAATTGCTGCGCTTTAGTGAAATCCCAGGTATTTCAATACATTTTCTAATAATATCATCAATCTTCATTTTTTGCTCCTGTCATTCGATTGCCCGCTTCATAGCTTTGGATTTTAATTATATTATAGAATTGCGAACGAAGTCAGTCAATAAAAAAACTCGTTGCTGTTTGGAGCCAAAAAGATGATTGGTTGTAGAGAGCTACTGCTAACTATGGTATCTTATAGAGAGGTTAGAAAACGCTAACCAGCAAATGAATGGAGGTATTCGTTATGAGTAACAAGTTACAAGCAAAAGACCTCATTAACCTTGGTCTGTTCACGGTTCTTTACTTTGTCATTGGTTGCTGTGTCGCCATTCCGATTGGGTTTGTCCCGATCTTTCTTCCTGTTCTCGGAAGCCTGTGGTCGCTGATTACCGGTATCCCTTTCATGCTGTTCCTAACAAGGGTTAAGAAATTCGGCATGGTTACAATCATGGGTGTTTTGAGCGGCCTGCTGATGGGACTTACCGGCATGGGATTTTGGGGTGTTCCTGTGGGACTGATTTTCGGCCTGCTTGGGGATCTCATTTTGAAATCCGGCGACTATAAAAGTGCAAAGAAAAGCATCCTTGGTTATGCTGTATTTAGCCTGTGGATGGTAGGTACATATATTCCGATGTATTTTATGGTCGAGGACTCCTGGGCCAGCTTTGCCGCCAGCTCGACCAACAAATCTTCGGCACTGCTCTGCTCCACATCAGCGGGGACCGAGCGCAGGCAGACCGAGCTGCCGCCAAAATCGCTCACCTCGAGACCGGCGCTTTCCAGCAGGTCGAGATTGGCCAGCAGAGCGGTCTTTTCCTCGGCGGAGAGCTCCACCACCAGCGGCTCCAGGAGAAGCTGACTGGGGACATCGCCGTAGTGGGCGGCCAATTTCTCGAAGAGCTGGCGCTCATGGGCGGCGTGCTTGTCAATGATGCAGATCTCGTCGCCCCGCTCCGCGAGGATATAGGTGCGGAAGATCTCGCCCACATACCGCAGAGGCTCCGGGCCATCCTGAACGTCAAAGCCCAGCTGCTCCGGGGCTGCGCTCTGCTGAGGTTCATCCGAAGCCTCCGGCAGCGGCGGACGCTCCGGTTCATCCGGGGCAGGCTCCCACGCGGCCATATGATCGCGGGTGACATCCGGCAGGTCGATGTCTGCCTCGATGTCCAGCTGTGACTCACTGGATGCAGCCCGGAAGGGCGGCGGCTCAAGGACACTTTCCTTCTGCGGCGGCTCAGGACTGTGAAGGGCAGCGTTCATCGGAAGAGGCTCGAAGGCCGCAACCGTTGTCCATGTGTGTTCCGATGCCGGCGCAGCCTTTTCCGGGGCTTTTACGGGCAGCGGGAGGATGTCCCGCTCCGGGGCAGAGGGCTGTGTCGTGCGGGGTGTCACAGACGCTGCCGGTGCCGCTGGGCGGAGAGGTTTTTCCTCCGGGTGCGGCAGGCTTCCCGGCTCTGCCTGACCCGAAATCACCGCTGAAAGTCCTGTAAAGTTACTGCTCTTTACAGCATTTTCTTCTTTATTTCCGCTATTTTCATATTTGTTGGATACATTGTTCTCTTTCTCACTGTCAAAGACGAACTGTCTCTCCCCTGTACCAGGCTGGCTCAGCGCCAGCTTGACAGCATGGTAGACGAGGTCGAAGATGTCGTTTTCCCGGGCAAAGCGGACTTCTGTTTTTGCCGGATGGACGTTGACATCCACAAGGTCGGCAGGCATCTCAAGAAGCAAGATCCCTCCAGGAAACTTTCCCTGCATCGTGGTACCCTTGAACGCCATCTCCATGCCCGCCATCATGGTGCGGTTGCGGACATAGCGGCCATTGATATAGAAATACTGCATACTGCGGCTGGCGCGGCAGCTGCGGGGCTGGGTGATGAGCCCCCAGACCCGGTAAACACCCTCACGGTTATCAACCTCCACGAGGTCACGGCTGAACTCCCGGCCCAGCACGGCATAAGCCGCGCTGCGGAGCTGGCCGTCACCGGGGGTGACATACTGCAGTTTGCCTTCGCGGATGAACTTGAAGCTCACCTCGGGGTGGCTCAGGGCCACATGGCCCACGATGTCGGCCACAAAAGTACCCTCGCTGGAATCCTTTTTGAGGAATTTCATCCGGGCAGGAGTATTGAAAAAGAGGTCACAGACCCGGATGGTGGTGCCGACGCCTCGCGCACCCGGCTCGATGGGCTGCTCTTCCCCGCCCTCGATACGGTAGAGGGAAGCGCACTCGTCGGCCTCGGTGCGGGTGAGCACTTCGACGCGGGCCACGCTGGCGATAGAGGCCAACGCTTCGCCGCGGAAACCCAGCGTGTGGATGCTGGTGAGGTCGTCTTCCGTCCGAATCTTGCTGGTGGCATGGCGGATGAAAGCCGTGGGGATGTATTTTGCCTCGATGCCGGTGCCGTTGTCGCTGATTTCAATCAGACGGACGCCGCCCGACTCGATTGAGACGGTGATTTGAGACGCACCGGCGTCGATGGAGTTTTCCAGAAGCTCCTTGACGACCGATGCGGGCCGCTCAGCCACCTCACCGGCGGCAATAAGTTCTGCCGTGTGCTTGTCGAGAACGTGTATCTCTGCCATTCGTTTCCCTCCGTTTCAAATAAAATCAGCCATTCAGGCTGCCGCTCAGGGTCTTTTTCAGCTCATACAGGAAGTTCAGTGCCTCGATGGGGGTCAGGGTCTCAACATCCAATGCCTCGAGCTTTTCCATCATCTCGCTGGGGACGGCAGGCGAAGAATACTCCTGCAGGGCGTCGAAATCCATCTGCTCCACCTTGTTCTTCGGGGCAGACGCTTCCAGAGTGCGCAGCACCTCGTGGGCGCGGCGCGTCACGGTGCCGGGCAGACCGGCCAGCTTCGCCACCTCGATGCCGTAGCTGTCGTCGGCGGGGCCGCGAATGATGCGGCGGAGGAAAGTGATGTCCTCTCCCCTCTTTTTGACCGCGATGTTGTAGTTTTTGACGCCCTCGATGGCCCCTTCCAGGTCAGTCAGCTCGTGGTAATGGGTGGCGAAGAGGGTCTTGCAGCCGAGGCCCTTGGCCGGGTCGGAGATGTGCTCCACGACGGCCCGGGCGATGCTCATGCCGTCGAAAGTAGAGGTGCCGCGGCCAATTTCGTCCAGCACAACGAGGCTCTTGGGTGTGGCGTTCTTGAGAATTTCGGCCACCTCGGTCATCTCGACCATGAAGGTGGACTGGCCGGCGGCAAGATCGTCCGATGCGCCAATGCGAGTAAAGATGGCATCCACGACGCCCACATGACAGCTGGACGCTGGGACGAAGGAGCCGATCTGTGCCATCAGAGCGATAAGGGCGTTCTGGCGCATATACGTCGATTTGCCTGCCATATTCGGGCCAGTGATGATGAGACAGCGGTCAGTGGTGCAGTTGAGCCTGGTATCGTTGGGGACGAAGAGGCTACCTTTCAGCATCTGCTCGACCACCGGGTGGCGGCCCTCGGTGATGGTAAGCTCGTCGCTGTCATCCACCACAGGGCGGCAGTAGTTATTTTCAGCGGCCACCTGCGCCAGCGCCGCCAACACGTCCAGCTCAGCCACAGCATTTGCCGTCCGCTGGATGCGGTCGAGCTGACCGCCGATCGTTTCCAGCAGTTCCGAGAAGAGCCGGTGCTCCAGCGCAATGAGACGCTCATGCGCACCTAAAATCTTGCTTTCCAGCTCTTTCAGCTCCTGGGTGATATAGCGCTCACCGGAGGTGAGGGTCTGCTTGCGGATATAGGTCTCGGGGACCATGGATTTATAGGAGTTGCTGACTTCGATGTAGTAGCCGAAGACGTGATTGTAGCCGATTTTCAGCTTGGGGATGCCGGTCTCCTGCCGCAGGCGCGTTTCCAGCTGAGCGAGGACGCCCTTGGTGTTGTCGCGGATGGAGCGCAGCTCGTCTACCTCGGGGTGGTAGCCTTTGGCGATGACGCCACCGTCCTTGAGGGTGGAGGGCGCTTCCGGGTCGATGGCGGCAAGGATGGCCGTCTTCACGTCATCCAGCAGGTCGATTTGTTCCGCAAGCGCAGTCAACTCCGGGCAGCTGCAGCTCTCGGCCTGCGCCCGCAGTTCCGGCAGGCGCTCACAGGTCTGGGCCATCGTGTAGATCTCCTTGGGGGTGGCGGAGCCGTAGACCGCGCGGGTCATCAGGCGCTCGAGGTCGGCGATGTAGTGGAGCTGTTCGATCAAATCGCCCCGCTGCATGGTCTGGTTCACAAGGCTTTCCACCGCGTTGAGGCGGCGGTTGATGGCGGCGCTGGAAATGAGCGGCTGCTCGATCCAGCTGCGGAGCATCCGCTTGCCCATGGCGGTGCTGGTCTTGTCCAGCACCCAGAGCAGCGTTCCCCGCTTTTCGCGGCCCCGCAGCGTCTCGGTGAGCTCGAGGTTGGCCCGGGTGACCTGCGACAGCCGCATGAACTGGGCTTCATTATACGTGATGACCGTTTTCAGGCGCTCGACGCCTTTAATTTGCGTATCATGGAGATATTCCAGCAGCGCGGCCATTGCAAAGCGGACAAGGCCGTCTTCTGTGATACCGGTCTTTGCGGCCCAGTCGCGGCCAAACTGGTTCTCGAGGGAGATGGCCACAAGGCCCGGGGCGTACCGCTCCTCTTCCACCAGCTCGACGGCGCAGTTCATATTCTTTTTGATGTAGGCAGTGATCTCCCGGCAGTCCAGCAGGCCCGGATTCATCAGCACCTCGCTGGGGTTGTAGCGGCAGAGTTCCGCAATGACCGCCGGGGCGATCTTCTCTCGCTTGAGCTCTGTGATATGGGCCGTGCCGGTGGAAACGTCCGCGAAGCAGAGGCCTGCTGCGCCGCCTTTCAGGAAAATACTCGCAATGTAGTTGTTTTTGTCATCCTGAAGCATACTGCTCTCAATGACGGTGCCGGGCGTGACCACGCGGATGATGTCGCGTTTGACGAGGCCCTTGGCCTTTGCCGGGTCTTCCACCTGCTCACAGATGGCGACCTTATAGCCCTTCGAGATGAGGCGGGCCACATAGCCCTCGTAGCTGTGGAATGGTACGCCGCACATGGGCGCGCGCTCTTCAAGGCCGCACTGCTTGCCCGTGAGGGTCAGATCCAACTCCCGCGAAGCTGTGAGCGCATCGTCGAAGAACATCTCGTAGAAGTCACCGATGCGGTAGAATAGAATCTCATCCTTATGTTGTTTTTTGATCTCCAGATATTGCTGCATCATGGGCGAAAGCTCTGCCATGACCGTTCACCTTCCTCCCCTAGTTGTCGGTTTGCCATCCAAAACCGCCTGTTGCAAGCAAAACGCGGCCCTGCATTGCACAGCCGCGTTTTGTGTTTCATGGTTTAAGCCTTAGTGGCAGGGCGCCGCGGCAATCTGGCC
>OGUK01002436.1_pt1 | contig 10148 bp, 10 predicted proteins | sample 1553151 | NCBI WGS metagenome assembly OGUK01 (sample SAMEA2580208, study PRJEB22360) | human gut metagenome | biome: human gut; feature: human-associated habitat; material: faeces | place: Denmark | collected 2008/2010
GCCCGCGCCTCTTTTTATCCTTCCGTAGTGCTGAGCGGGAGTGCGGGTTGGACCAACTCGGCAGGGGCGATGATTGTCAATCCGGGTAAGTTCCTGGCTTCGGCAGTCGGCTCGTTGACACAGCCTTTGTTCAACCGTGGACAGGTCATTGCCCAATACCGCATCGCGCAGGCACAACAGGAAGAAGCCAGCCTGGCTTTTCAGCAGACTTTACTGAATGCCGGAAGCGAAGTGAACGATGCGTTGGTTGCTTATCAGACAAGCCGGGAGAAAACGATCTTGTTCGACAAGCAGATCGTTTCGCTGGAAAAGGCCTTGAAAAGCACCTCTCTGCTGATGGAGCACGGTACTTCTACTTATCTGGAAGTCCTGACCGCCCGCCAATCTTTACTGAGTGCGCAACTGTCACAAACGGCCAACCGTTTTTCTGAGATACAGAGTGTGGTAAACCTTTATCATGCACTGGGTGGCGGAAGAGAAAAGTAACCGTAAACCTTCTCTATTATTTATTCTAGATTTGAAGCGGGATTGTGTCTTGGGAAAGATGGCAGTCCCGTTTTTTTAGTTTTCTTTTACCTATTTTTTATTTGAATTAAACGTATTCTTATTCTTTGTTTCATAAAATGTTATATCCTTTTCTGCCACCATAGACGATTCTTCATCTTCATTAATAGGATAGCTCACTGTGTGATCTTTCAGAAAGATATGATTAAGAGTGAACAGTAATGAGGTAAGAGTCTGTTCGCGTATTTTGGGTTTTAGCTCGCATTCCCATATGGTAATACAATACCATCCCATTTTGATAAGTTCTTTCCGTACTTTTTTATCCCGCTCAATATTACGGTTGATTTTCTTGGTCCAGAATTCTGTATTCGATTTTGGGATAACAAAATATTTACAACCTTCGTGGCCGTGCCAAAAACAACCGTTTATAAAGATACAGGTGCGGTACTTGCGTAGAACGATGTCGGGGTGCCCTGGTAACCTAGGGTGATTCAAACGGTATCTGAATCCACGGGAAAACAGATACTTTCTTACTATTATTTCCGGCTTAGTATTGGTAGAATGTACGGCAGCCATGTTTTTGTGTCGTTGTTCTTTCGAAAGGGTATCCATATGAATATTCCGGTTTATATTAAAAGAAATATAGGGTTATCCGAATGGTTTCGTTTTTGTTGATTATTCTCCCCATCTTGCAGGTCAATCTTTGACTTTCTATGTTGAGTTATACGTTGTTCAAGTTTTGCAGCCATATTGTTCAATATTATTGGGTTAATACAAAGGTATGATTTTTCTCCCTGCCTGTAGGCTTTTATGCATAATTTTAGATAATTGTTGCTATAGATAAATAGTTCCTGATTTTATGAACAGTAATGTAACCCAATAAAATATATTCTTTGAATCACGGTTTACGTTATCATAAGCAATTCTCCTTCTTCCTCAATCACTTTGTCAAAAAACTCTTTCAAAAGAATCGCCATCGCTTGCTGTTTCACCAACACCTGCCGTTCACGCTCCACAACCGCACGGTAACGCAATTCGCTTGTCTGGTATGTTTTCAGCCAGCGAGTGATGGTGCGCAGGTTCAGTCCCATAAAGTCGCCGTACTCGCCTTTTGCACCCAGCTCAAAGCAGAGTTCCACTTCCTGCAAAGTCAGAGAAGGATAAGACTCTTGCTGGTCGGTGGCGACTTTGGCTATCAAAAGCCCCAGATCATGCTCGCTGGGAGGTTTGAAACCGACCAGGGCATATGTCTGCAGGAGAATACGATTCACGTAGGGCAGAATTTCCTGTAGCGGGTATGTCGATACCCGGCGTTCTTCGACGGCAAGCCGTAATCTGTTATCCAAACTCATACGGCTTTTGCTGTTTAGATTTTCAATGCTATCGGAAAATAAAGGGCTATCTCGGTGACACGCTGACCGGTTTCAATCAGTTCCCGGATTCTTGAAGGACGTTCGGGGTGACCGGAATTTCCGGAAGAATACGGTGCCGGCAGCGTTGCCTGCCAGTCTTCGTCCGCCAGCAAGGCTTCTTTCCATTGTTCACGTTCTTCATTCAGATTCTCCGGTTCTTTTTCCGGCTCCTCGCACGCGTGTTGCTGCTGTTGTAAATTTATTTTCCTCTACTATACTTTCCTTTATTTTTCGGCGGCGGACTGTCGCTTCAAAGAAACGAATTTGGATGCTGCGGGAAGTCAATATACCAAATTTATGAAACAAATTTGTGTCAAAGAAATTTCTTTCTAGAAGAGATTGAAACAGAGTATCCATAAACTGAATATCGACCTCTATTCCGGCTTTCCGGCAAAAGAGCAGACAGATATCTTTATCCCAACGACAATAAAATCCTTCCTTGCTATTCTGCAAAGTAATTTTAATGTTATCAGCGAACCTTTCCAGCCATGCTCTGCCTCAATCAGAGCAATTTTTTCGATAACGAAAAAATCGATGTTCAACGAAAAAGAATCTACCCCCTTGTTTTGTAATGACATTCTGTATTGTTATTTTTTTTAGTTATGATTTTTATTGCCCGAATAACGAGCCGCACAGTCTTAAACGTCAGCAGTTCTGCCGGCAACACGCGTATTACGCACCAGCCGGAGATTGCCGCCTCATTGTATTTCTCCATGTCGCACAGGTAACAGCCTTCAGAATCTAATTTATCAATGTGAGACAACAATCGAGTAGATAAGCCAGCAAACAGCAAAAAAGAAAAAGTCAAGCAGAAGAGTCCGCTATATAGTAATATGGCTATTTCTATTTTGGTTATTGGCTTAATTACATATATACTGTTTAGAGCAAGTATATAAATGAATCTCTCTCTGAGTATAGAGTAGTTGTATACTAGCTTTTTTGAACATGAAAATACATACGTTAGAACAGATATCAACTTATAGATTCTACCAGTTTTGAAAACTTATTCCAAGCTTTACGTTGTGTTATCTTACTAAAATATATAAATATCGTATTAAACACACTATTCTATGAATAAATTAGCTATTTTTGTATAAGGTTTTAATGTCGTCAATCCAAAAGTTTATGAAACTGAATAGAATTAAGGTCGTTTTGGTTGAGAAAGAAATGTCTCAAACACTATTAGCTGAAAAAATAGGAAAAAGCTTTAGCACTGTTAATGGCTATTGTTGTAACCGTGTTCAACCTAGCCTTGACACGCTACAACGCATCAGTGAAGTGCTTGGAGTAAACATGAAGGAGCTGATAACTGATGAGAAAGAAAGATAGTAGAATGAATATTCAAAACACAATAGATAACATTGATTGGAATGGTCCAAATTGGTTGGATAAGATATTTGAATACCCCAACCGTATAATACGTATTGGAACCACCTTTAGTGGCATTGGTGCGATAGAACATGCATTTCAAAGGCTTAATTTAAATACAGATCTTTTATTTGCTGGAGACATTGAGCCAAATTGTAAAAAAGCATATTTTGCTAATTATGATTTAAGGGAGGAAGCTTGGCATACGGATATACACAATTTTGATGCAACACCATATAACGGAATAATAGACTTATTTGTCGGTGGTGCACCTTGTCAGGCATTTTCAATGGTAGGTTTTAGAAGAGGGTTTGAGGATACACGAGGAACTCTATTTAGAGAATTTGCACGTGTTGTTAAAGAATGCTGTCCTAAAATTTTTATTTTTGAAAATGTTCAAGGCATTCTAACTCATGATAATGGGAGAACATGGGAAGTTATAAAAAATACATTTGAAGAATATTGTGGTTATGATATTCATTACCAATTATTAAATAGTAAAAATTACGGTATTCCGCAGCATAGAGAACGTTTGTTTTGTATAGGATTTAGAGAAAAAACAGACTTTAAGTTTCCTGCACCAATTGAGTTGAAATATCGCATGTATGATTTTCTAGAAGATTGGTCGGACTCTTGTTTCTATAATGTACAAAGTAAATGTAAAGAATTAGGGGAACATGATTTTAATCGTTTTACTTTCCCTGTTAGCGAAGTCGAAGATAAATATTATTTATCTGAAAAAGTTGCCAAATATGTTTTAGCAGGTGGAACTAAGAATTTTAAGACTTCAACAAAAACAGATTTAGATGTAGCAAGACCTCTTTTGCATTCTATGCATAAAATGCACAGAGCAGGAGTTGATAATTATGTCACTTTTAATAAAAATAAGGGTATAAACGGAATTCGAAAATTGACACCTAGAGAATGTCATAGACTAATGGGATTTCGTGATACATTTAACATTGTCACTAGTAACACAGCCGCATATATGGAGGCTGGAAATAGTATCGTTGTGGACGTATTAATTTCTATACTAAAGCAATTGGATATTACTAAATATGGAGTAGATAATGACTAATAAATACGCGAATATACAAAACACCCAAGATAATATTGATAATGATTATACTTGGTTAAATCATGCATTTGAATTTCCTGAACGAACTATTCGTATCGGAACTTCATTTAGTGGCATTGGTGCTATTGAGCATGCTTTTCAAAGATTAGGATTGAATTATCAAATTCAATTTGCAGGAGATATTGATTCTGATTGTAAGAAAGCATACATGGCAAACTACAAACTACTAGAGGAACGTTGGCATGATGACATTCATGATTTTGATGCAAAGCCATTTAAAGATAAAGTAGATTTATTTGTTGGTGGCGCTCCATGTCAAGCATTCTCAATCAGAGGTAAAAGAGGTGGATTTGAAGATACTAGAGGTACTTTATTCAGTGAATTTGCTAGAATTGTGATTGAATGTCGACCGAAAGTTTTCATTTTTGAGAACGTCAAGGGTATGTTGAATCATGACAACGGTAGAACATGGAAAACTATTAGAAAAACATTTGAGGAAGATTGTGGCTATCAGATCTATTATCAAGTTCTGAATAGTAAAGAATACGGTATTCCGCAAAGTAGAGATAGAATTTTTTGTATAGGCTTTAAAACGGAATGTGATTTTAAATACCCTAAGCCTATCCCATTGACAAAAAGCATGTATGATTTTTTGGAATCATGCGTTGATACAAAATATTTCCTTAAGCAAAAAGGAGCATTCTTTGTAACAAGGACGATAAATCATATTAAAAGTTACACTCAAGTTAATGGTGATATAGCATTATGTCAGAAACGAAATCAGCAATTTAATTGGCATGGAGATTTCATATATCATCCAATAGGAAAATCGGAAAAGATTGATGCGACTGATAATCATGTATTCCATACTTCTGACTTTGAAGAACAATACTATCTGACGGATAATGTAAAAAAATACGCACTTACAAAAGATTGTGAGGGGGGATATAACATGAGTGAAAGTAATGAAATCATTCCTCATTTAGGTAGATATAGAAAATTATCTCCACGCGAATGTTTAAATTTAATGGGATTTGATGATTCTTTTAAAATAGTTGTGTCAGATGCGGCTTGTTACAAACAAGCGGGCAATAGCATTGTAGTGAATGTTTTAATGGCTATTTTGAGACAATTAGATATAACAAAATATGGTGTTTCAATAATTTAATTGACAAATAATTATGGCTGATCCAATTTGTAGGTGGCGAAATGTCACTATTAAACAAGTATGTGAATTTACAGCTATTCTTCCTTATTTTATAATGAAGAAAGATGCTGCGCGTGAATATGTCAATAACCACTGGAAAATGTGGGATGGAAGTCAGAACTTTTTTAGAACAGCGTATCAATTAGCATCTCAACTAGGATTATATTATGAAGATTCTGAAAACTTTTATCCTCGATTTGATCATGCTTTAAATTTTGATGAGGCTAAATCTTATATTGAAGGTTGGGTAAGAAGGTATTATATACCAAACCCATATACCGACAGTATTCAGGATAATAATGGGATTTTTGTTTTAAACTCTTTGTTAATGGATATAATTCAAGCGGGTAAAAAAACAACATTAAAGGATGCATTAGAAAGTACCTTTGATATCAAGCTTGGTAATGCAGATATAATTGCTAATATGCTAAATTTATTCTCTGATATATCTGTGGAGGCTGATGGAACTATTGCGCTAAAGGTGAATTATCAAAAAAAAACATTGCCTCCAGTTCCAACAGACAAGTTGGATAAAAAAGTGTTCTTTGATTATTTTAATGATATTGTTGTTCCTCAATGTAATATTGGTGAAAATCACTCTGAGAGTATAAAAGATTCTGCTGACTGTTTACAAGTAATTTACTATGGAGCGCCCGGTACGGGAAAATCCAATAAAATAGAAGAATACACAAACGGCACTAATCGTATCCGTACTACATTTCACCCTGATAGTGATTACTCCACATTTGTGGGAGCGTATAAGCCCACCATGGAGGGATATGAGGAAAAATTGTATACTAAAGATGAATTAATAAGTAAGCTTACTGAGTTTAAAGAACATGGTGTCCCTTATTCATCTCAGAAGTTTGGAGCGAAGTATTGGTATTCATTGAAACAACTGAGTATCGCAGATAAGAAGGCTATTTTGAGCGCTTGCGGTATGTCTGACAGCTACACAGTAGAGTTTGATAAAGGAATGGCCGTGGGAGAAGAATATCTTGCAAAATCAAATGAATCCCACATTGTTTATAAATATGTACCACAAGCTTTTCTTAAAGCATACGTTAATGCATGGAGATTGGTCAATGAAGGAGAGGCTTCGCCATATTATCTTATCATTGAAGAAATCAATAGAGGTAATTGTGCTCAGATTTTTGGTGATTTATTCCAGTTGTTAGACCGTGGAGATAACGGTGAGTCAAAGTTTGCCATTTGTCCAGATGATGATATAAAAAGGTTTTTGACTGGGGAATTTAAAGACTCTGTAAATCTTTCTGAAAAGATAAAGAATGGCGTTGAGATGCGTTTGCCAAGTAATCTATATATTTGGGCGACAATGAATACCAGCGACCAATCATTATTTCCTATTGATAGTGCATTTAAGCGTCGCTGGGATTGGGAATATATGCCAATCGAAAAAGGTAACAAAGATTTTATTATTGAAATAGGCTCAAGTAAATATGATTGGTGGCAATTTATCTCGGTTATCAATAATAAAATAGATGAAATAACAGGGTCGGAAGATAAAAAGATTGGCTATTGGTTTGCAAAACCTGCAGGAAACGGCACTTCAATCAGTTGTGACCAATTCGTTTCAAAGGTGTTGTTCTACCTATGGAATGATGTTTATAAAGATTATGCTGACGATAACAGAAGTATCTTCCGTATTAAGGAGGGAAATGGCACGAAGAAAGTTGTCTTTACGGAATTTTTTGGTTTACAGCGTGAAGCGATATTACATGCATTCATGGAGGCTAATGGAATAGTTCCATTAACAACGGAAGATACGGATTCTATTGCTGATGAAACAGAAATGGATGAAATAGCAGGGATACCTACATCACAACGAGACTATTCAAAGTATTCTATAAACGGAGATGGTGAATATGGTAAAGGAGAATTAGTAAAACGTACTATAGAATTATTCTGCAGAGATCATTCGGATATGAATGCAGATTCTGTGCGTAATCGATGGATGAGCTTAAATTGTACAATAAGGCATTTGGTTGAAACTCAGTCTGATTTTGAAGCAAGAATATTTGGCTCGTCTGACCCGAATCAAAGAGCTAAGCAGGTGATATTATCAAATGGAGAATCAATTTATGTATCGACTCAGATTGGCAGTGGAAATATTCAAGACTTTATTAATAAAGTAAATGCTGCAAACTTGGATATAACAATCGAAAAAATAAGATAATGAGAATTTTGATTGAAGGCTACCATTACCAAGCTTCGGATGTAAAAGATGCATTAAAGGGACTCGACTTCTTGGAAAATGTCAGCCATGAAGTCGTGGTAAATTATGTAGGCTATCTATATAACCCGCATATAAGGGATTGCGTCTTCTTTTTGCCGAAGGTACTTATTGATAGGAATGGGATGGTATTTTCTCATCTAGCCCCAGCTACAATCATTCATGTGGAAAAGGCAGAAGAACTAACAGAAGAGGAAAGAAAATTTATCTATGAGTTTGCAGTGTGGATATATCGCTCATTGTGTGTGTTTAATAAATACAACCCCAAGAACGATATAGTATACCATAAACAGATGGCACAGGCTGGTATAAGCCACCGTCATATGACTAATACCTATTTAGAGGTGCTATTAGCATTGGTTGAGTTTAACCGAAAGAATCAAAGCTTCTTTATGACTGTTTTGAAAAATATTCATTCAGGTCATAATAAAATAAATTGGACACGTACAATTGCTCATAGCACGACTATTGTACAAAATAATGTTCCTTTCTATTTGAATCCTGTAAATAAGAAACGACAAATAAATTTTGATGAAGAATTATTGGTTATCTTTTTCTCTATTCTTCGTTATATCAATGACAAATATGGTTTTCCTGTATCCATGAACGTAGGATTTGATTTGATAACGGGAGCAAAGTTTAATAATTATCTAAATGGTTTTGGTAAGGTTCGGCTCCGTCAAATTGAATATAAATATTTCTCTGATAAGTCTTTAGAGTTGTGGGGGCTATGTTATGCATTTTTCGATAAGTCACATAATATCTCTGTTGCCAGTGAGCTACAAGAGTATTTAATAGCTCAAAACTACAACATTGTGTTTGAGGCTATGATTGATGAATTGGTGGGTGATAAAAAGGAGATGCTTCCAAGAGGCCTTAAAGATCAAGAAGATGGAAAACGGGTAGACCATATCTATGCGGATGTTGGACTTACCAATACGAACGATAAAACCATATACTACATTGGCGATAGCAAGTATTATAAGCTTGGAAATTCCATTTCAGATGAGTCTGTCTACAAGCAATACACCTATGCACGAAATGTGATACAGTGGAATATGAATCTATTCCTAGATAATAAAGAAGAGGAAAAATGTTATCGCAGCCGGCTAACCGAGGGATATAACATTGTGCCCAACTTTTTTATCAGTGCAAGGATGGATAATGAACTTTCGTATGCCCAGGACATTTATACGACAGAGAATGAGCAGAAGTCGTTTATTTCACGTCACTTTGAAAACCGGTTGTTTGATCGTGATACTTTGCTTATCAGCCACTACGACGTAAATTTCTTATATGTTGTTTCGCTCTATGCACAAGACTGTGATAGTTCTAAGAACCTGTGGAAACAAAAGGTTCGTAAGAGGTTCCGAGAAGAAATTCAAGAAATGCTAAAAACACGTTTTGAGTTTTATGCGATGACAGCACGCCAAGGAGTAAATGGAGAAGAGTACATCAAAGTCAACTTCCAAATGGTATTAGGAAAACTTTATCAACCATACCACAGGGATGACTATTTTTCTTTGGCGCTAGATAAAGATTTAAAATATAAAAACGAAAATGAGACGTTGTTAACTGAGTTAAGGCAATATTTCTTTGTGGAAAAAGTAGCGATTGGAGATGATCCCGATACTATACTTACAGAAGTAGGCCAACGATCAAAACCATCATTATCGCTTTCGGGTAAATGTGGCGTTTTGATGGTTATGATGGAAAATTATAATATAAAGAGTTTAAATTTCATGCCTACTGGAAAAATAGCCATTGGAATAAAATATACAAAGGAGTCAATGGAGATAATAGAACATTTGAGTGAGTTGGGATATCTTCTCTTTCATCATAGGAATGATACTGACCAGCACTTGTTTTCTATAGGGGGTACTTGTTCTGTTGTATCAGCTGACGAAATAGAACAAAATGTGTATAAAAATGTAAACACATCCGAGATGTATATTCTCGTGAATTTCATAACTGAATATGAAATTGATAGTAATAGTCTTTGTTCTACCAAAAAAGGTTACACTTCAAAAACAAGATACGATGCTCAATATTCAACTTTGCATGATTTAATTAATAATGCTTTTAATCAATGAAACTTATTTGTTATGAAGATAGATAATTTGAAGCATTTTATTCGGTCAGCGAATATTTATTTTTTGATTTGTTGAGAATTATCTACTCCGTATCTTGAGACATTGAAAAATATAGTAATCTTAATCAAGTATAAAATGAACGTTACTTCCTTAAAATGCTCATATAAATGATGGCTATCGCTCATAAAACTAAAAAAAGGCGCTCAAAATATGAACTCCTGAATAAGTGTTG
>OGUK01002437.1_pt1 | contig 10146 bp, 3 predicted proteins | sample 1553151 | NCBI WGS metagenome assembly OGUK01 (sample SAMEA2580208, study PRJEB22360) | human gut metagenome | biome: human gut; feature: human-associated habitat; material: faeces | place: Denmark | collected 2008/2010
AGCCCTGTCCGCTACCATCCACAACTTCCGGATCGAAATAATCTTTCACTCCAGATATAGTAAAGAGGTTAGTTCCCATCACTGACAGTTTCAATTTACTAATCGCACTTACATTTTTAAGTAAGATATTCTTGAAGTCATAGCCAAACTGTAAACTCTTCATACGGAAATAACTGGCATTTTTAATCCAGAAATCCGATGATTGTGTATTATTGGAGCTATTGATATTCTGATAAGAAGAGGCACGCGGATAGGCTGCATCCGTATTATCCGGAGCCCAGAAATCCAACTGATACTTATAGTTCATTTCCATTGTATTTCCACCTTTCATCAGACCTCCCAACTCTACATAACGTGGTCCCGTTCCCTGGAACAAGCCATACAGGAAGAAGCCTTTATATTCCAGATTGAAATCAAAACCATAGTTGAAAGAAGGGAAGAAAGGTTTTCCTATTCTCACCTGATCTTCCGAATCGATTTTACCATCTCCATTCACATCGATATAAGACAGGTCACCCGGCTTCAATTCCGTAGCACTCAGGAAACGAGGATTATCCAATACATCCCCTACATTCTGATAAATGCCGCCAGAATGATATGCATTTCCAAAATAATTCTTCTGATGAGTCGAACGTTTCTTCGGATTCTTCAAAGTGGCTTCCGATTCACTCTCATTCACTTCCCATAATTCATCATAAGTGGTAAAGTTAAAGCCCAGATCATAATTCAAATCACCCACTTTGTTCTTGTATCTCACCATAGCTTCATAGCCGGCCCGACGATGAACACTCTTTGATTTCACCTGTGGCAAATCTTTACCCAACGTAGTCGTATAACGGTTCTGTGGAGAAATCAAATAACCCTTTGTCTTATAATAATAGTAATCGAAAGTAAAATTCAAATGATTGTTCAGGAAAGCCATATCAAAACCGATATCAAAAACATCTTTTGTATACCAACTCAACGCATTTGAAACCAAATTACCTTCTGTAAATCCGGCAACGAACTGACCACCGACAACTGCCGACTGAGAATTATAAGAATATGTAGGAATATAACCGAAACGAGTAACACCGGTTTCCAAACCGACCTGTCCGTAAGAAGCCCTGATCTTGAAGAAATCGATAATCTGTTTGTCTTTCAAACTACGCATAAAGCCTTCTTCTGAAACAACCCATGCCAAAGCACCTGAAGGGAAAAATCCCCAACGCTGGTCTCTTGCAAAATTATCAGACCCATCATAGCGGAAGTTTCCTTCTACCAAATATTTATCGGCATAATTGTATCGCAAACGTCCGACATAACCGATACGCGCACCTTCCTGTGCAGTTCCTGTATTTTGCTGTGTAGTTGCATCTCCTGCGAACAGCTGATCGAAATCATTTGAAATAAAACCATTTCTCGATGCACTGAACTCTTCATTCGTTGTATTATAATAGCTATACACTCCTTGTACTTCAAAGAAATGACGATCAATCGCCCTACTATATTCCACGCTCGCTTCCAATGTATTATTACGCCACCAGCTGTTTGTCAATGACATTTCTGAAGGTGAAGCCTCTTTCAATTCCCCTGCAGGAGAATATTGAGGAGCACTGGATTGGAAATACTTTCTATTATAGTTTGAGTAACGGGAGTTTGCTAAAATTTTAAATTTCAAACCTTTATCCCACGGCAATGCCCAGGTAGCATATAATTGCGCATTCAATATATTATCCGACACCCGATCATAACCCGATTCCTTATCTAACCAAGCCAGAGGATGAACAGAAAGAGCACTATAGGTTCCATCCGGATTATAAGCGACATCAATTGGTTTATTATAGGCCAGCAAGTTTCTCCAAATCAATGATTGTCCGTACGGATTCGGATTTCTTTTTTCCAAAATTGCATCCAGATTCAGACCGACTTCCAAGCCAATATTATCAAAACTCGAAGAAACATTACTCCTGATATTATAACGTTTAAACGTATTATTATGAGACTGTTTAAACAAAGACTCCTGATTCAGATAGCCCAAAGACGTATAATACTTCACACCGTTTTTTGATTTACCCGACATAGATAGATTATGCCTCATTTGAGGTGCAAAATTATTAATCGCCATTTTCAGCCAGTCATTATCCGGGTAGTTAGCCGGATCAGAATGATTCAATACTTTATTTACCACATCTTCCGAATACATAGCATAAGCACCACGTCCGTCATATTCGGCTGCTTTATTAGCAGAAGTAACATATTCAATTGCATTTACCCGATCTGGAATAACAGTCGGTCTGCTCCAATCAAAACCTGCCGTATAATCAATATTGATCTTTTCACTATTACCTCTTTTGGTTGTTACAAGTACAATACCATTACCTGCCTGAGCACCATATACAGCCGTTGCACTTGCATCCTTCAAAACGGATATAGACTCTATATCCGAAGAAGTCAAGGCATTAAAATCAAGAGGTTCGCGTATAATACCATCAATAATATAAAGCGGAGTACCTCCACCACGGATAGAGATCGTAGGAACTGTACCTCCCGGTTCACCTCCGGTCTGTTGAACAATCACACCGGCAGCACGTCCCTGCAAGGCGGCAGATGTGCTGGTATACGGCAACTCATCGATTTTATCGGTCTTCACACTGGTAACAGAACTTACTGTTTTCCGAGTAGATGTTGAACCATAACCAACTACAATCACTTCATCCAACTGGCTGTGGCTTTCCCTCAAAACAACTTTCAATACTGTTTGATTCGTTACGGTCATCTCTTCAGAATCATATCCAATATAAGAAACAACCAAAGTAGCTTTGGAAGGTATCGTAATACTAAATTTACCGTCTACATCGGTAATTCCACCCAGTGTCGGGTTATTCTTGACAATCACGTTGGCACCAATGATAGGTTCTCCATTTTCGTCTGTCACGACTCCCGTTATAATTCGTTCATCTGCATTTAAAGACTGAGATAACAAACCACTTTTACTTAATACGATCTGACGATCACTAATGGTATAATGTATATCAGTATTTTTCAATATACTATTCAATAAATCTGATATATCACTCTCATTGGCAGAGACATTCACTTTTTGCCCGACATTGACAACATCTTTATTATACAAAAAGCGATACTCTGTCTTTTGTTCTATTGCGTTCAATACCTCTTCTATCGATACATTTCTCATTTGGAGGCTCACAGACACTGACTGTGAATAAGATATCGAAGCAAATACTTGTGTTAGACTTAAAGCTACAAATAACAAGCACAATCTCATAACTCGAAAAATTTTAATGGCAAAACATTGCCTTTCGATTTTTTTATCCGAAATGGAATTCATACATTTGTTTGTTTAGTTAGAAAAATAAGGTTGACTAAAAACTTTTAAACAGCTAAACGATCCAAAGGAAAGGTCTCGCACACCTTTCCTTTTTATTTCAAGCCGTTTCATTGATCTTAATTGATAATATTACTTCATAGGCATAGATTTTATGGTGAACAACTAATTCTAATTTCTCCCATATATTACTAAGACGGCTCAGTTATTTTTTACCACAATCGAAAAGTCACTTTTTTTCATAAAAACAGGATTTTCTTTTTTACGTCAAAACAAAGAGAAAAAAAGGTGATCTATGTCACCTTTTTCTTTTATAAACTTCTATTGTTTGTTTCTCATAAGTATTGTTCTTATCCTTCACCCTCTTATTTTGTTTGAAGTGCAGAGGGGCACTCATTTCCAGCAATCGTAATATTTCATCCAATGATTCATATTCAAACGTTGCACGATACGGAGCATTTGCCAAAGAAGGATCTTTCAAATCTATATTGACATTAAAGGTAAGTCCGAGGCGTTTAAATACATATGACAACGGATCATCCCGGAATATCATTAATCCATCTTTCCAGGCATACCATTTATACGGATCGGTCTTTGCGATAAGGCATTGCTTGGTCTGATTATTAAAGGAAGCACGTTCTCCCGGAATCATAGCGACCGGAGAAGAGTTTCCGAAAGCAACGTCGATCTTGCCATTGACCATCGTAACAGCCGTAATCGAATCGGTGTTATAGGCTTCTATATTAAAAGCCGTACCCGTAGCTCGCAGGGTTATCTGATCGGTTTTTACGATAAAAGGATTTTCTTTATCGGAATGTACTTCAAAATATCCTTCACCATTTAAGAAAACATCCCGTTCACCTTTCCGGAAAACCAAAGGATATTTCAGGGAGCTTCCGCCATTCAACCAGACGTTGGTTCCATCAGGCAAACGCACCTCTGAAAAAGTTCCGTGAGGCGATTTCACCTCTTGATATTCTATCGTATCATACAAGTCACTCTCTTTATTCAGATATAAATAAGTACAAAGAATCAACAAAGGCAGAAGAAGGATAGCGGCCACACGCTGCCAATAAACCAATATAGTACGGACTATATTCCTCTTCGTGGCTGCGATATTTGCCAGAATATTTTTTTCAGCTTCAGATACGTCAATCTCAGAGGGGTTAAAAGCAGGATGCATCACCTGCCAGATATTACGCATTTCCTGGAAATAGCGATTATTATCAGGTGATTCCTTCACCCATTCTTCCAGTTCACGGCATTCCTTCACGGTTGCTTTTCCGGATAGATAAGCTGATATAATAAGTTGTATTTGATCTTTGTCTGTCATTTCTTCTCTTTTATGGTGTTAAGACGTCTGGGAAATCATTTCCCACATAGTTTATAACTTTTTTTAGGGAATACCGATTGATATAAGAAATAGAAAGAAATCCTTCAAATATTTTCGCAATAGATCCAGCGTCTTACTGACGCGGACTTCCACAGTACGTTCAGAAACATTCAGCTGCTCTGCAATCTCTCTGTATTTCAATCCTTCAAAACGATTCAACATAAAAGCTTCCCGATATAGTTCGGGAACTTTCTCAAGTGCACGATGCAAATGATCGGACAGATCCGAATGCAATATATAATTATCCGTATCGTATGAATCCAATGTGGTACTCTCATATTCAGCTTCGTGCTGACGTATAATTTCCAAATGACGAAATTCATCCAAACAACTGTTACGGACAGCTTTCAGCAAATAAGATTTTAAAGAGGTTTCAATCTGTATGTTTTTCCGGTCACTCCAAAGCTTCAGAAAGATCGATTGGACAATATCCTCACACGAATCCTTGTCTCTTATAAAGTTGCCACAAAACAACACGAGGTCGGCATAATAGGTCTGGAACAGGATGGAGAAAGCATCTTTGCTGTCTTGCTTCAAAGCAGACAGGATAAAGATTTCTTGTTGTTTTTCCAGTTTTCCCATATTGATTTTAAGTATTAACACCTTTTCCCGGCAGCTAAATTAGTTACATTTTTTTATTTCCGATCTATTTTACTTATACAAAATGCTACAACCAACAAAGCCCCTACGATACGAGACCGCAGAGGCTGTTTTTTTCTGTATTCCTTCCTCACGGAAGTAATTACAGTAAGAACTTTATTTTATTACTTAATATTAATAACCACTTTTTCGCCTGTCGCAGGGTAATTGATGGATAGTAGAGACGTTAGTTATAACGTCTCTACACCACCACGTGGAAATTTTAGAATTTTATTTTTGATTATAAATTACTCTTATTTTACGATTGCTTTAACAGCAGCTTCACCTTCTACGGCTACTACTACGATACCTGCAGGAGCAGAGATCTGAGCTTCAGAAGAAGTGATTACTGTGTTGGCAATTGTCTGACCAAGTACGTTAGTGACAACAACATTCTTACCTGCAGCACCCTTAACAATAACAGCACCTTCTGTTGCGATTACTGATACTTCGGCAGCATTGATTTCGTCATTTGCAACCGGCTTATCGTCAGTCTTAGCGATGTTGAAACGTTCTGCGTCTGCGATGTCATTTGTTAATACAGCTACACCGTTGATCAGGCGAACGAATTCGTTATTCTGAGTTTCGATGTAGAATTCAGCCTTTTGGTCGTCATTCTTTGTCAGACGGAACTGAACAGCAGCGTTGTTGAATTCGTTCTTGCTTAGATCGATCGTATCGTTAGCAGCCAGTTTTGTTCCTTTGAACTTAGAACTCATGATCAACAAGGTATCACCCTGGTGAACAGCATCAACGAATGCCAGACGAGTGTAAGTTCTGTTTTCATACATAAACTTATCCAACATCTTCTTATCGCCCTTGTAAGCAGCTACAGAGTCAGACAATGTTACCAGATAGTTAGCGCGAACCTGGTCTACCAATTCGTACGGATGGCCGTGGTCAATCGGACAGAATGTTGTATCCGGAGTAAAGTCAGGACGAACAGCCAGCAAATACTGAGGACGTGCAGTTTCGTTACGTACATAAGCAGTATCGATGAACATGGCAGCTTTGTTTTCGCCATTGAACAATGCACCCAGGTAGTTGATACCTGTAGGATCTGATTCGTAACCGGCTACTCTGTTGGTTGTATTTTCATACAGATAACGGTTGTCTTCGCGAGTCAGGTTGATCTTGGCAACGTTAGTTCCCATGTTGTTCAAACCGTCTTCAGCATCAGTTACACCCAGACGACGGTATTTAGGAGCATCTTTGGCTACCAGGCCGAAAGTAGAAGTACGACCGTCATTCAGGTAACCCCAGTTGTATATAGAGTAATCTTCCGACTGATTTTCACCTTCCAGATCTTCCTGTACAAGGATTGAAGGATAATCTTTTACAGAAATCTTTTTAGAACCCAAAGCCCCTGTAATCTCGTTTTTCTCATTTTGCTGAGCTTTGATAATAGCATAATAATGTTGTGCGTCTGCTTCTTTAAATTCTTTCAGGAAGAAAGCATCCAGATTGGCATAGTTTACCTTTCCATTTGTCAACGTAGAGTTGATCAGTTTGAACTTACCGTCTTTATCAAGAGTGATGAACAGTTTATCTTCGTCCTTGATATTCTTATTGGCAGTTTCCAGTTGCAGGTAGTAAGGAATACGTTTCAACTGAGTTGCAATATCTTTTACTTCAGCAGGCCCGTAAGCAATAGAGTCTGTTGCACGAATCAAACGGAAATAAATACGATCGGCATCTTCCGTCTTAGCCACATTCAGGATAGAGTCTGCGTCATTGTAACCAACGAACAGGTCATTATTCAAATTGTTCAGATAGTTCAATGAAAATACTCTCAACTGGTCGTCAGCTTCCAGATTCTTTTCAGGATCGATGAAGTAACCTAACGTTTTATCCGTTGTGAATTCTTTCGGAACGGCAGTGAACAATAGAGAGTCACCTTCCATGTTCGTATAAAGATTTGCTGTGCTTGTAGCATACATATACTGCTGTTGAACCTGTCCGAATTCATTGTTATAAACCAGCGGTAGAGCTGATTCACGGTTCACGATAGAGTTCAGTTTTTCACCCTTAGCCTGAGTTACGATCCACTGTGCAGCCGGGATATGGTTCAGTTCCTGATCTTCCACAGAAGCCAGTACCTGGTAATTATTATACAACCAGTTGTAAGCGATATAACGACCATTGCGGTCAGCGTTTGCCTTTTCATTGCTTACATATTTGATTGTGTAAACACCAGCTGGGATAGCTGCATAATCTTTGAAGTTGATACCGAAACCGATACGAGTATTGATAGTTTCCTTTTCAGAGCCAGTGATCTTTTCATATTTACCGACAGTTACTTCTTTATGATTGTCAGCCAAAACTGCCAGTTTGACAAATTTACCGTTAGCTTCATAGCCGTGAGCGGCATCCACATCTGTAATATCCACCCAGTTTTCAACACCTACAGCCGGTTTCATTGCATAACCGTCAGTTTCGATCTTCAAAGAGTCTTCAGTAGGATAATAAGTAAACTTGAAGTTGAAGTGACCGTTATAGTCTCTGAACAAAGGAACATTAGTTTCACTTAGTAATTTACCATTACTGTTCGTGATACCTTCGGTATATTTCCATGCATCAAATTTCAGATGTCTGTTACCGGATACGCCTGTCAGCAAGTTAGTATCGACAGCCAGATACAGTTTGTTTTCTTTACTGTCTTTCTTACCTAAATATAAAGATACATATTTAGATACAACATCCTGATCCACTACTTCTCCTTCCTGAGAACCGGCAGCCAGATATTTTTCGATATTGACAGAAGCAACAGCTGCTGGTAAGTTTTCACCTTTTACAGCACTACTGATTTCTACAATGATATCATCACCTTCCTTATTGAAATCTTCTTTGCATGCGTCGATAGCATCTTTAACTGCCTGAGCACTGTTCATAGCTGTAAGAGCATTTTTAATGCCTGTTACAGCATCTGCATAAACTTCAGCAGCCGTAGAAGCAGCCTCATATTTCGTTTTTTGATCAGCAACCAATGACTTTGCACGATCAGCTGCATCGACAGTAATAGGAAGTTCATCGATCAAAGCTTTAATAGCATCTTTCACTTCAGTGTACTGATCAGCAGTATAAGCTTCTACCTGACCATAAGCCAATTTTGCATATTCTTCTTTGAATTTTGCTAAATCCCAAGCATCAACATGAGCAGTGAAAGACAAGTTATCAACAGCTGTATTGATTAATCCTGCAGCAGTAGTTAATTTAGCAATATTAGTATTAACAGTAGCAACAACTGTCTCGGAACCAACCATACTAGTAACCAATGCTTCAACTTCTGCATCGACATTAGCTTTAACCCATTCTTTAATCTTATCGTTATCGGCAGCAACATAATCAGGCACTGTTACATCGAATTTAGCATTCAACGCAGCAACCGCTGCTTTTGAAGCATCAAACAATTCCTCATTATTGTCTATATCTTCAACCTTACCTTTGAAAAGAGTTACAAGATCATCCTTTACAGCGTCAACATCCGTCAAAGACACAGCAGCAATTACACCATCAACAGTTGCTTTATCGTTGTTCTCCCCTACTATTTCATCCATCTCGTAAGCAGCCACAACAGTATTGATAGCACTAGCGGCAGCAGCCAAAGCAGCAGCCTCTTTCACTTCACCGTCTTTTTTAGCTACTTCTGCATTCACTGCATTTAAAGAAGCATCAAAAGTATTTTCTGTTGTTGTTGCAGCAGCTTTTACTGTAGCAGCCCAATCCTTAGCAGCCTGATCCCATGCTGAACCGGCTGTAATTGCAGTCTGAACAGCATTTTCAACAGTTGCCGGAGCTAACAATTTATCAGCAGCATCCTTTGCAGCCTGCGCCGCAGCTTTCTGGTTTGCATTATAAGTATCTTCAGCAGGAACATTTCCTTTTTTGTACATGCTTGTAGAATAAGCAACAACCGGCTCTGCGATCAGGTCGTTAGCCGTCCACATATTACCGATCTTTGAACCTACTACATCACCAAAGAAACCCAAACGGAATTTACCGGCTTTTGTATTGGAAAGCATCGTTGAGTTCAGATCATCAGCAGTCAGAACTGTTCCCTGAACAACCATCGGTTTCAAAGTAAGTGCTTTGCCACCGTCACCCTTTGACTGTGCGTACTTGATAGCACCTACTTCACCGTTATTAACGGCCAATGTCATAACAGAGTCAGGATTTGCAAAACGGTATTTCAAAGCAGCTTCGCCATTAATACCCTTTCCTTCAATTCCTTCCTGCCATTCCCATGTACCGATCTTACCGGGGAATTCGTAGTTGATTTCAGATGTCAAATCACCATTACCCGCATTTTCCGTAGAGAAAGACAAAGGCATGTGATAAGCAGCACTTTCGAAAGTAAAATAATATTTCTTTACTGTATCATCATAAGTAGTCCAACGGATTGTCCAAAGAGTTTCTGCGAGGTTTGCACCCGTATTGGCTGCAACCATTTTCAGAACCAATTTACCATCTGCTTCTTTTACCATAGCCAGTACGTTGCCTTCGCTATCAGCCAACTGGAAAGCTCCGTTCTGCTTCAAGTTTGTTGCAAGCGTACCCGCTGCAGTGAATTTAGAATAGTCAGGAGTTACAGCCCCCACCGTTCCAACACTTGAGGCGAGCAATAAACCCGCCACCAAAGTAGAAAACTTTTTGTTCATAATTTAAAATTTAATATTAATAATAGTGTTAAAATGCTGTCACAAACCTTGTGAATCTTACTCTACACCTTTTTCCCTTTCTTCCCCTAACTATGTATCTGTTAAAAGGTGTTTAGTAAAATGACGAG
>OGUK01002438.1_pt1 | contig 10143 bp, 7 predicted proteins | sample 1553151 | NCBI WGS metagenome assembly OGUK01 (sample SAMEA2580208, study PRJEB22360) | human gut metagenome | biome: human gut; feature: human-associated habitat; material: faeces | place: Denmark | collected 2008/2010
TGATGCACAAAATAAAGAGCAATATTATAGGAATGTTGTTTCGCTAGGCGAGGAACTGGAACGTAACAATGGAGCTTATTCATTACTTGATATAAATAGAAGTTCCGTGATTTTCGCAGGAGGGTCAGACGAAGGCTTGTTTGAGATTGCACAAAATATAAATTTCAATGAGATATTTATGATGAATGCAAAGTTTTCTGATAATGTTTCCTATTCCTGTCTGAACAAGTATACACCAGTGTTCTGTTATTCAGGAGATTATCTAATGAGTCTGTTCCCTATGTATGAAGATGATGCGAGAAAAGAATTATGGTTTGACGAAAAGATATATTCTACTTCGGTTTCAAGTTCTGCTCCTAAGGAAATCAAGAAATTTTGGAATATTGATACTTATGGAAACGGAACAATTACGTCCAACTCCGGCAATCAAATAGTATTCCGTTATGCAGGTGCACTTTTGTTGTATGCTGAAGCTCTTGCCGCTTTGGGGACTAACGATACGAAAGCCTGCGAATTACTCAATCGGGTCCGCAATAGGGCACATGCTTCCGAAATAAATACCTCGGGTAGTGAACTGATGGATGCTATTTTCTGGGAACGCTGCAGAGAGCTTATCGGTGAAGGACATTACTATTATGATTTGGTTCGTACAGGAAAGGTGTATAACAGAAACTATTGTATGAATCCGATGACGCGTACTAATTTCAATGTGGGGGCATGGACATGGCCTATTCATCGTAATGCGTTGAAAAACAACACACAGATTGGATTGAATTTATTTTGGGAGTAACTCTGATAAACTTAAAATGTATAGATATGAAAAATAATATCAAATTATGGAAGAAAATTGTCGGATGTTGCCTTTTGGCAGTACTCATGTACAATTGTGCCGATGATAGTTATTTAATTGATGGTGGAAAAGCGAACCCTTATTATAATGGGAATATGATGCAATATTTGCAATCAAGACCCGATTATTTTAAAGATTTGGTGGAAGTCATCCGGCTGTCCGGTATGGAAGATGTTTTTGAAGACGAACAAATTACCTTTTTTGCACCTACCGATTGGTCAATCCGTGGTAGTTTTAATTATCTGAACCGTATTTGGTATCGTATGGGGCATGATAGCATCAAGAGTTTTAGTCAGATAAAACCGGAAGTCTGGCGTGAAATGCTGTCAATGTACATTGTAAAAGATAAATATTTGCTGAAAGATATACCTCAAATTGATACGACTGCCATAGCAGCCTATCCGGGACAGGCATTTTTATCTTATGGTCAGCAGCCTATGAACATGGGTGTTGTTTATTATGATGCAAACAATGTGAAATATGCCGGTGCAAGACAAATCATATACTCTTATGTCTATGATTTCACTATAGGAGATATGAAAAACGCTTATGTAGCAACATCTGATATACAACCGACTAACGGAGTGGTACATGTACTCAGATTAACCGATCATGCATTTGGTTTTGAACCATATCTTTTCGCTACCAAAGCTATAAATGCGACAATAGAAACAGAACCGGATAATTAACTATAAATAAAGATAGTACAATGAAACATATTACCATCTATTCGTTAATGATTGTTTGCTCCGTATTCACTTCGTTATTGGTAACATCCTGTAACAGTGATCTGAACAGCAATATTAAAGATGATCCGTACAGTGGAGGAAAAGCTCCGCTTGGAATCGGTTTGCTGGCTGAATCTCCTTCTCCGGAAAGCGCTTATCCCAATGATACGGTTGTATTCAAAGCAAAAGGGATGTTGAACTGGTGTGATCCGCAATCAGGACGTTACGATTTCAAGTTCTATATTTCTGATGAAGAAACTAAAATTGTAACTGCTACCGACACGACAATCACCGTGAAAGTACCTGGAAATCTTAGTTCGGGTACGGCTTATATTGTATTGAAAGAACAGGTTTTCTATGGACCTCGTCTCACTGTATTAGGAAATATTAAGATAGATCAGTCATACGGCTTTAAAGGCACTTCGGGACCTATTTACGATTGTGCGGAACATTATTCAAAAGCACGGGTATATTATCCTGTTGGCGACTATATGCAGGCCTACTACAATGAAAATAGCTCGCAGAGGTTTTCTTGTATATCTATGGTTTTGACAGACGGCTCTGTATCGGGAAAATGGGTAACTGACTTCAAACTTGATCCTGGTCAGGGAGCCGGCATTGATCTGGCCAATCCGGGAGTGACAGATATTGAATGTTACCTTAATTCATTTACTTATTTTCCTAGTGACCACAGGGTTCTTCTGTCGGGTAAATTTTCAGAATACGGCTGGGATAAGTTGCCGGTCAATAACATCACGATAGCTACTAATGAAGTAGCCTCGTATTATAAAACTGTAGCGCTGCCTTCGAAAAAGAATAATACAAGCATAAATTGTAAGATACCGGTATTCAACGGGGGAACTCTTGAAGCGCCTGTCCGTACATTTATAACTTCCAATGAGAAGGTGGTAGCAGTAGGAAATATTACAAACTACTGTCGTATTAATACCGAAAAATCCTATGCTGAGAGTATGGTTTTGGATTATTCGAAGGTTGCGAGTGTATTGCGTATGTCAAGGACTGGAGAACTTGATGATAGCTATCGCAGGGATGCAGAAGGAGTTATCGGGCAGATTTTAGATGCTTGTATGGTCGAAAGTGACGGTATTGTCATAGTAGGGACATTCAGCAGTTTCGATGGACAGTCTGTGAAGAATATTGTGAAGTTGAATGCCGAAGGTACCCTTGATGAAACTTTTATGAGAAACATCGGTACGGGCGCAAATGGAAGTATTACTAAAATCCGGTACAATAAAAACAAAAAGAAAATCCTTATAACTGGGGAGTTTTCTGAGTTCAACGGTATTCCTGCACAGAGTGTAGTTATGTTGAATGATGATGGCACACGTGATGAAATTTTCAAGATCGGAAAAATGGAAGGAGGATTGGCCAATTTTGCCTGTCTGCTTGATAATGATAATATTGTTGTTTCAGGTGCGTTTACGAAATACGATGGTGTAACTCGCCGTGGTTTCCTTATATTGGGTCGTGATGGAAAGGCGCTGCAACAATTTAATGTGCCGGGCATCTTCCAGGGTGAACTCTACAAAGTAATTGAAACTCGTACTTCGACCAATTCAAACGGATTGCTGCTGCTTGGTGATTTCAGTCGTTTTGATGGTAATATGGTTCGCAATGCGATGATGATAGAAGTTGATTATGAATAACTTATTATGAAATACAATGGAAAAGTTGATAAAAAATATAATGCTTTGCCTGTTTGCTGTATTTGCATTCTCGTGCAATGAGGATATGGAAAGGCTTTTGACTGATGATTATCCGGAGTCGGGTACTGAATATACTACGGGACACGTATTGATGGTGGTTATCGATGGTGCATCCGGAATAGCCGTTAATGAGGCGTACAATACACGAAAGGCTCCAGTTATCCGCTCCATGACGGATAAATCTTTGTTTACTTTTTACGGACTTGCCGACAATGAAGAAGGGGTAAGTAAAGAACGTGGATGGGCAAATTTGCTGACCGGAACAACAAAGAACGGGCTTGATGTCAATCAAGGAATTGACGAACTCGAAACGCCTTCTTTTCTTCAACGATTGAAAGAGGCGGATGAAAATCTAAAAGTTAGCTTTTATTCTTCCGATACGGAGTTTTTCGGAGCTTTCGGGAGTGTTGCCGATACTAAAAGAAAGACTTCGGCCGACAGTGAAACCGCTGATGCTCTTATTGCTGAAATCAATGGTGAAACAATCTCGGATATCGTAGTTGCACAGTTCGGCGGTGTTCAACAGACTGGTGAGCAACATGGATTCTGGAGCAATGAGACAACTCCTACCAGTGAGGTTATTGATGCGATTTACAATGTAGATGCTTTCATCGGTAAAATAATGAAAGCACTTGAAGCGCGTCCGCGTTACGTTCAGGAAAACTGGCTTGTAGTTATTACATCTTCTTATGGTGGTGTTTATGAAGGTAATGTAACTCCGGCATCGTTGTATGATGATCCGCGTCTCAATTCTTTCATGATGCTCTATAACAGTCGGTTTGCATCCAAATTGTTGCAAAGGCCGGGCTCGGATGAACTACAATACAAATTCTATAGTCCTTATTTCGTCGGTCCCGGACAAAAAGCGACAACAAATGCCGTTATGACTGGAAATACCGAGTTTTTTAATATGGGTAAACGATGGAGTTCCAATCCGGATGAAGAGGTGGATAAAAGTGGATATACCATTCAGTTTAAAATGTTTGATAAGCACGGCGACCCTTGGGGTAATAGAAATATAATATCGAAAAGATACCAAAAAGCAGGTACAGGTTGGCAGCTAATGTTTTCTAATAATACGCAAGTCGAATTTGCTGCTAATTTTAAAGAGGGTTCTTCGGTTTTCCGCTTACCATCTACGAGACGTGACGGATCATGGCATTCTTATACGCTAGTTATAAAAGAGGTTGATGATACCCAGAAAGGTGACTCCATCTTATTTTATCTTGACGGTAAGTATCAGATGGGATGTAAGATAGACGGCAGTAAAGATATGTGGACAGATGCGCCTCTTGCCATCGGACATACGTTTTCTCCGGACAGACCTAGTCAGGCAAATCTATATATAAACGATCTCCAGTTTTACAACGTTGCTCTACCTGCTGATATTATTGCGGAGTATCATTGTACTACAAAACTGGACCTTTTGGGTGAATTATATCCGTATTGGAATAATCTGGTGGGTTATTACCCCAACGATCGCGAAGATGATATCGGATTATCTTATTTGGAAGATTATTCGAAATATACATCAAAAGATAAAAGATTATACTTCAATAAACCGGTTGGTACGTTTGCGCCTACCGATGATTACGTAACGCGCAGGCAGGAGAGTATTGTAACGGATAAGGTATGCCCACTTATAGACGATTCCTACTATAAAACGGTTCTTAATACAGTCGATTTATCCTATCAGATTTTTCAATGGTTTGGAGAGCCGGTTGATTCTTCCTGGAATTTCGATGGTGAAGGCTGGGCATTAGATTACGTTTCTTTAAATAATTAAATTAGAATGCAATATGAAATGCTTTAATAAACTAAAAGCCGACTATGCAGTTTTGCTGTCATTCATTTCCTGTATGTTTTTTATGGGAAGCTGCAACATTGCTTATCAATATGATATCGAAAGCGGGACAGAGGATGATACCGCCGATTCTACCAATGTAACCATAGTAACAGGTGAAGGAATCGATGTCAGTATGTATGAAAGTGCCCGTATTTTTCCAGGTTTGGTAGATACTTTAGTCGATAATACTGTCAATACACTGCTTGCGCTTGATTTAAGCAAGAGATACATTCCTGCATACGATCTTGACGTGCAACAAGTTCCTCGTCCGATATACAGCACCGGGCTTTATGCCGGAGCAGGTGAATTGATTACTATAACCATTAATGACAACACTATGGGGTTGACGGTTATCATCGGTTCTCATTTAGATGATTTGACGGATATTTCTCCCTACTTGCGTTTGCCGGTAGTTACTACTTCGAAGCAACTGTTCCCGGGAAAAAACACGATTCGTAATCCTTTGGGAGGTATGATATGGATCGAAAAAAGCAAGGATGTGAATGGCAGTGCGGATTTTGTTATGGAGATTAACGGGGCTTATCGTTCGCCTGATTTTATTGTCGGTTCTACTGATGTAACAGCGTGGGTTGAGCAGTTGCGTACAACGACTGTACCGTGGCTCGAGTTGCGTGGCCGGCATGTCGCTTTTTCCGTTCAGCGTGAGCGATTATTGGATATGATAAATGATGATCCTACCATTGCTGAAAAGATGCCGAACACACTGGAAGCATGGGACAATGCTGTCGAGACCTATTATTATAACTATTACAGTTTGCAGGTTGGGGCACAGGATTTTTCAATGCGTGCTCCCGATTTTCCTGAGCGTGTGGTGCTGGATGTGGAGTTGTTGGACAATCTGTATATTCGTAATGCCGATTATGGTGTAGTGGCATTGAATACAAATTATCTGTTGAATGAGCTGGCTAGCTATCAAACGTTGAAATCCGGTAATTCTGTTGCTATTTTTAATGCGTTATATAGAAATTACTCTTTCAGAGATATAAAATCACCCTGGTGGAGCGAAGTATCTGATGCGGTAAAAGCAATTCCCCTATATCGCATGGCTGAGAAAGGATTAAGAGAGGATGGGTATCCGATGGGACCGATTTTCCCGGAAGAAGGCAGTAGCATTGCGGAGCAATTCCCCAAAGCATTGGCATATGCAGATACCGATAGTAGCCGCTGGTTTGTATCTGATATAAAGTCGGAAGTACGGCCGACATACGCATTGGCAAGCCTCGTTCAATTAGCTAACTACAAAGATGACGATTGGGCTTTTTATATAGAGTTGAACCGTATGATTAAAGATAAAATTTCCGTAGATCATTCTACTTCTACCTATTTCTTTAAGGCTTTATGTGACTATTTTAAGGAAGATTTTTCACCATTCTTTGAGCATTGGGGCTATTCGCTGACAGACGAAGCCCGTAGTTATGCATCGAAATATCCGCTGATGGATAAAGCCATATGGAAATACTCGCCTCTGGCAGAAAATCCATCAAGTGGTGTGGTTGATTTCCCAAGTAACGGGTATCACTACCGTCATAATCGCGCTGACTGGGAGATTTATGCACTGGATGCAAATGGAAGCGATAACTTTAATTCAGGGCAGTCGCCGGACCGATTGCTGGACAGCGACAAATCAACAGGATGGACTTCATATTACAACAACGATACAAGTACTCCGCCACTTCCGTATTATTTGTTTATTGATATGAAAGAGACGACAGATGTTAATGGTGTATTTCTGGCTGGCAACAACTCAGACTTTGCGGCAACTAAGCTGATTATCGAGACTCCTGTCAATCAGGATATTATTAATGATCCGCTTGACGAAAATATAGTTTGGAGGGAAATTGTGCAGATTGATTCCATTGCACATCCCGAGTTGCCCAATATTAAAAGTGAGGGTTTCTATGATTTTCCGTCAAAAGAACAAGTGAGATATCTGCGTATAAAACTTCCTGAACCTAATCGTAATGATAACTGGAATGAAACAGATATGTCTCGTTTTAGGTTCAGAGTACAGTCGTTTACCGAGTTTGGTACATTTTATTATAAACCGTAAATTTATATCAGATGAATAAACTTTTAAATATTCTCACATACAGCTTGCTTGTTGTTTGTGTCCTGGCATTTAACTATGCTTGCACGGAATACGATACACCTGCTGAAATAGCAGACGATGGAACTATAGATACCGGCATATCTACCAAAATCCATCGTAAAGTATTATGGATAAATATAGATGGTGCGGTTGGTGAAGTGGTGAAGAACTCCCTTCCTGCCGATGGTGCCATTGCTAAGATGTTGAAAAATAGTAAATATTCGTGGACAGGAGTTAGTGACAATCGAACCCTGTCTGTCGAGAGGAACGAAGACCCTGTAACGTGGGCAACCATGCTCACTGGGGTCATACCCGAAAAGCACAGTATAACCGATGAATCTTATACTGCTAATGTGGAGTACAATCCGAACAATCCGAATGAAAAGGTAATTCACTATCAAAACATTATTAGCTATATTTCGAATAATGACGTGAATATGCTTTCATTGTGTGTGACACCTTGGGCGAAACTGAACAAAAATATGCTTAACAATGCTAAGACTACCATTACTTCAGAAAATGACGTTCAAACTCGGGATGTGGTTCTCAATCATATTGCGAATGAAGATTACACATTCATTCTGGCCGATTTTTCAGGAATGTTGGAGGCTGGGAAGAGTGGGGGATTCAAAGCGGACAACGCCGCTTATGTCAGTGCACTTAAAACTATAGACGGATACATTGGTGAATTTTTGTCGGCGATTGATGCCCGTGAGAATGCATTTTACGAAGACTGGCTTATTGTTGTAACTTCCAATCACGGTGGATCGGCTGATGGTCGTTATGGTGGCACTTCGGAAGTGGAGCGTAACACGTTTGGTCTGTTTTACTACAATCATTATACGGAAAAACAATTGAATGGTAATAGACTATACGGTGCATATTTTGATTCTCAGAATGAATACAAGGCTGTCGTTTTTGATAGTATAGGTAAATATTATTCTTTAGGTATGGATGCATTTTCAATGGAGATCATAATGCGTATGGTTCCTAGGCAGGACGGTACATATAATGGTAACAATTGGGATCGCATACTTGGAAAAGCCGGCTGGGGACTATATAGGCAGAGAGGAACTGTATCCATGAGAACAAATCCTAAGGAAGGTCCTGCTCTTGAGCAAGCTATTACCGGATACAATGATTCTAAATGGCATCACTATGGTGTTAGCATAAGTTCCGCTGCCTCCGGAAGGAGAAATTGGCTCATTACTTTAGATGGTAAGTTGCAGGGATCTGGAACTACGGATACCCAAGGATTGGCTCCGGATTCAAGCCTTTTGGCGATAGGTGGTTATTCTGTGCCAACTTCCTATTATATATCGGAAGTACGTCTATGGAAAAAGGATCTTGCTGAAAGAGAATTTTTGCAACTATCGGGAGAAATTGATATTGAACCTTCTAGTGATATGCTCGGCTATTGGAAATTCAAGCCAACAGAGCAACTTGAGAAATTAGAGGAGGATACATTAGTAATTAAAAATCAGATACAAGGTGGACTCAATATGTATTATATTAAAGATAAAACAAGCAGTTCTCCGGATATCGAACAGAAAGCTTCTGCCATGTTTGCAAATACATTGCCTACCAATGTCAATGCTGAAAGAATCTGTGTTGAGAATACGCTGATAGTACCGCAAATTCTCTATTGGTTAGGCATCTCGGTGCCATCCACATTAGATGGATACGTGTTTATCAATAACTATGCGCTTTCAGAAGAATGGCGCGAAGAGGTGGATACGGAATAATTTGACGAAAAAAGAAAACTTTGTTTGATGCTGGAATTAATGGAGGAGTATCGATTAAATATTTATGTCGGTACTCTTCTCACTCAATTAATAAAGTTGTAATTATAGTTTTTTATCAATCATAAAAGACATCTGTAAGAAATATTATGAAAACAATTAAATTATCAATCCTATTTCTTGTCCAGATACTATTACTTTCATGTAGCGAACAAGTGTATGTTGATGGCACTTCCAAGCAAGTTATAAAAAGAGATAAGATGATTACTCAGGCTATCAGTCAACTTACACCTCAAAACAAACTGCTTGTAGAGGAGATTAATAAAAATGTTCAGGATACCATACTTGAACGATTAAACATGAATATTGCAGGGAGATGGAATGATTCATCCTTGTCCTTAACTTTGATGAAGTCCACTATAAAGTTTGTACCGGTTATTGATTCGCCTTCAAGATTATATTTAGTGAACGATTCAGAAAAGGTATTTAGAATTCCAGAAAAGTTTGCTTGTTTTTATGGGCAGAATGATAATGGGGAAACAATATATTTTTATGCTATATATCATGCTGAAAACTTTATGAAAGACACGAATCCGACCGATCAGTGGATCGATCTTGCCCTTGATGGCTGCTTCAGTCAGAACCTTTGTGGTCTCCTGGAAGGAAGCTGCGGACAAGATGGTAGAAAGTAGTATAAAGAGGACAGAAGCGGAAAGATGGGAAATTATGTCGTTTACACCGCAGAAAAATGAAACAAAGAAGTTTGAATATGCTAGAGAGCATTCTGATGATGGGACATTTTTTATTTTAACTCGAGAAAATACTTATCCTCATATATGTTTCTTTAAGGATAAAAAGCCTTATTATTGTTGGGGAGCAAATCAAGATGAATTGTCTATGGAACCTTTGGAAAATTATTTGAAACCATAGTTAATACGGAATAGTTCTGTATAATTTATCAGCCCTTCACCTTCTCTCTACATCCCTTATCAAGTGGGGAAGAGCGGGTGAAGGGCTACCTGTTTCATGGCTCTTTCATTGTTCTTTATATTTTAAATCCACCGATACCCTGTAATTACCCGGAACCGGAGTATATATCGGTTGATAGATCGTCCCTTTATTTTGCAATTTCTTTTCTGC
>OGUK01002439.1_pt1 | contig 10142 bp, 7 predicted proteins | sample 1553151 | NCBI WGS metagenome assembly OGUK01 (sample SAMEA2580208, study PRJEB22360) | human gut metagenome | biome: human gut; feature: human-associated habitat; material: faeces | place: Denmark | collected 2008/2010
ATTTCCACCGCGTTCGCCACGCCGCAGTTGCCGCCGCCGTAGCCTCTGCCGTCCTCGTCGAATGGGTCGTTCCAAACGCGGACGCGCACGGTGTCCCAGCCTGCTTCCTTCAGCAGGACGAACAAGTCTGTCGGCTCACCGTCGCGGTTGCGGTACACAACGCCGCTGTTTTCCTCGCTCAGCACGGTGGAAACATCCGCGCCAAATTTGAAAGATGCAGGGATGGCATCATCCTCCGCGAACGCCAAATGTGGCAAAAGCAGGGCAACAGACAACAAACAAGCGAGTAGCCTCTTCACAATAACGCCTCCTTCTCACGAACAAAAACAGCAAATTCACGACGAAGTGATGCCTTCATTATATCAAAAAGGGCGTCTTGCGTCAAGAAAATAGAAAAACATTGATTTTTGAAGGCAGCATGTAAATACTATCATGCTCGAAAATACCCAAATTCCCGCTGAAAATGTGAACAGCATCTTGCAAAAAGCAACGAAAAATAGTATAATCAAATAGGATAGCCAGCAGAATGTGTTTGCGATGGAGGAAGGGCACGGTGTTTTCCGTGGCTAATTTCAGGCAAATGTTTTCTGCGCGGAAGTTTCTTCCGCAGTATGTAAAAAAGGAGTGTTTCCAATGGCGAAGAAGTATGTGTACCTCTTCAAGGAAGGCAACGCCAACATGCGTGAGCTGCTGGGCGGCAAGGGCGCGAACCTCGCTGAGATGACCAATCTCGGTATGCCCGTGCCTCAGGGCTTCACCGTCACCACCGAAGCCTGCACCCGGTATTATACCGACGGCAAGGTGATTGGTGACGATATCGTCGAGCAGATTTATGCTGCTCTGGCGGAGACCGAAAAGGTGGCCGGCAAGAAGTTCGGCGACGACAAGGATCCTTTCCTTGTTTCTGTCCGCTCCGGCGCTCGTGCCTCCATGCCCGGCATGATGGATACCATTCTGAATCTGGGCCTGACGGACGTGTCTGTTGTGGGTCTGGCGAACCTGACCAACAACCCGCATTTCGCGTATGACGCGTATCGCCGTTTCATCGCCATGTTCTCTGACGTGGTTATGGAAATTCCGAAGAACGAATTTGAAGCGGTTCTGGACGAATTCAAGGAGAAGAAGGGCGTCAAGTACGACCGCGACCTCTCCGCGGATGACCTGAAGGAAGTCGTCGTTCGTTTCAAGGAAATCTACAAGAAGCACATGGGCGTGGACTTCCCGCAGGACCCCAAGGTCCAGCTGATGGAAGCCGTCAAGGCCGTGTTCCGTTCTTGGGACAACCCGCGTGCCATCTACTATCGCCGTATGAACGATATTCCGGGCGACTGGGGCACTGCCGTCAACGTGCAGTCCATGGTCTTCGGCAACATGGGCGAAACCTCCGGCACGGGCGTTGCCTTCACGCGCAACCCCTCCACGGGCGAGAAGAAGCTGTACGGTGAGTACCTGCTGAACGCTCAGGGCGAGGACGTCGTGGCTGGTATCCGTACCCCCGAACCCATCTCCCACCTGCAGGAGCAGATGCCCGATGTGTACCAGCAGTTTGTGGACATCGCCACCAAGCTGGAAGCGCACTATCGCGACATGCAGGACATGGAATACACCATTGAACGCGGCAAGCTGTACATGCTGCAGACCCGTAACGGCAAGCGTACCGCTCAGGCTGCTCTGCAGATCGCATGTGACCTGGTGGACGAGGGCATGATCACCGAGCAGGAGGCTGTCCTGCGCGTGGAGCCCAAGCAGCTGGATACCCTGCTGCATCCCCAGTTCGACGCAGCTGCCCTGAAGGCTGCTGAGGTCGTCGGCAAGGGTCTGGCAGCTTCTCCCGGTTCTGCCTGCGGCCAGATCGTCTTCACCGCCGAAGAGGCTGAGGAGATGGTCAAGTCCGGCAAGATGAAGAAGGTCGTTCTGGTCCGTCTGGAGACCTCTCCCGAGGACATCGTCGGTATGCAGGTGTCTCAGGGCATCCTGACCGTCCGCGGCGGCATGACCAGCCATGCAGCCGTTGTTGCTCGTGGTATGGGTACCTGCTGTGTCTCCGGCTGCGGCAACGACAACGACGTGAAGATCGACGAAGAGGCTAAGACCTTCGAGCTCAACGGCCACAAGTTCGTCGAGGGCGACTGGATCTCCATCGACGGCTCCACTGGTAACATCTACGGTGAGCAGGTCGCTACCGGCGCCGCCACCGGCAACAAGAACTTCAACCGCTTCATGGGCTGGGCAGACGCCGCTCGTCAGCTGCTGGTCATGACCAACGCTGATAACCCGCGCGACGCACAGCAGGCAGTTGACCTGGGTGCTGAGGGCATCGGCCTGTGCCGTACCGAGCATATGTTCTTTGCTGAGGACCGCATCAAGGCTGTCCGTGAGATGATCTGCGCACGTACCGTGGAAGAGCGCGAGGCTGCTCTGGCCAAGGTCGAGCCGTTCCAGCAGGGTGACTTCGAGGCGATGTACCGCATCATGGGTGAGCGCCCGATGACCATCCGTTATCTGGACCCGCCTCTCCACGAGTTCCTGCCCAGCAAGGACGAGGACATCAAGGAGCTGGCTGCCGACATGGGCATGACCTTTGATGACCTGAAGAACGTCGTTGCTTCTCTGCACGAGTTCAACCCCATGATGGGCCATCGTGGCTGCCGTCTGGCTGTCACCTACCCCGAGATCGCAGCAATGCAGACCCGCGCTGTTATCAAGGCAGCTCTGAACGTCTCTGCTGAGACCGGTTACGTCATCACGCCGCACATCATGATCCCGCTGGTCGGCGAGGTCAAGGAGCTGAAGTTCGTCAAGGACGTTGTCGTCAAGGTCGCAGACGAGCTCATCAAGGCTTCCGGCGTTGACATGAAGTATCTGGTCGGTACCATGATCGAGATCCCCCGTGCAGCTCTGACTGCCGGCGAGATCGCCAAGGAAGCTGAGTTCTTCAGCTTCGGCACCAACGACCTGACTCAGATGACCTTCGGCTTCAGCCGTGACGATGCTGCCAAGTTCCTGGGCGCTTACTACGAGAACAAGATCTACGAGAGCGATCCGTTCCAGCATCTGGACCAGGTCGGCGTCGGCAAGCTGGTCAAGATGGCTGCACATGATGGCCGTGAGACCCGTCCCGACCTGGGTCTGGGCATCTGCGGCGAGCACGGCGGCGATCCTTCCAGCGTCGAGTTCTGCCACAATGTTGGTCTGGACTACGTCAGCTGCTCTCCCTTCCGTGTGCCTATCGCACGTCTGGCTGCTGCTCAGGCTGCCATCAAGAACCCCCGCAAGTAATGGCGTGAGAGCTTGAGAAAGCACGAATAAAGCATAATGAACCGCCTCGGTTTCCGAAAGAGGAAGCCGGGGCGGTTTTTTGCGCTCACGGAGGGGCAGATGAAAAACGCAGTATGAATATATACCATATAAAAATGAATATATGCTAAAATTCCGGGAAAATACTTGCATTTTCATTAACATGGGTGTATTATAACACCTGCCGACGAAATGCCGACAATCAACAAGAGAGGGATCGATACTATTATGTCTTTGAAGAAGAAAATTGCTGCGGCTTTCATCGCCTGTGCAATGACGCTTGCCGTGGTTCCTTCCGCCTTCGCCTGCACGGCACTCTATGTCGGCAGCGACCTCACCGAGGATGGCACCACCATGTTTGGCCGGATCGAGGATCTGGGCACCAACGATTACAACAAGCTGTTCAACATCAGCCCCGCCGGGAAGCACACCGCGGGCGAGGTGTACGAGGGCTGCTACGGCTTTACCTATACCTTCACCCACGACAGCTACCGCTACACCGCCCGCCGAGACGACAACGGTCTGGGTGTCTGCCCGGACTGCGACAGCACCCACGAGCACACCCCCTATGAGGAGGCTGGCACCAACGAGAAGGGCGTCATGGTCTCTGCCACCGAGTCTCTCTACGGCACCGACGCCGTGCTGAGCGTAGACCCCTATGTGGACAACGGCATTGAGGAAGCCGAGATCACCACGGTGCTGCTGAGCGAAGCTTCCACGGCCCGCGAGGGTGTTGCCCTGCTGACCTCCATCTACGACAACGCCGGTGCAGCCGGCGGCTCCGGCGTGTTCATTGCCGACCAGAACGAGACCTGGTTCGTGGAGAACCTGACGGGCCACACCTACCTTGCCCTGAAGCTCTCCTCCAGCGTGGTCTTCATGCAGCCCAACATCGCCGCTATGGGCAAGATCGATCTGGATGACACCGACCATGTGGTGGCCTCTGCCAACCTGATCTCCGTGGCCCAGAAGGCCGGTACCTTTGTGGGCGACGCCGCTGCCAATGTCATCGATCTGGATGCCTCCTACAACGGCGACATCGCATCGGACCGCATGGCAGCCGGCCTGAACTACCTGTACGGCACCGACACCTTTACGAAGGACAACTACAGCGAGACCGACTTTGCTATCAGCAACGTCGGCGAGAACGGTGCCATCGTCCCGGTCTACTCCAACATCCAGCTGACCAAGAAGTTCTCGGTGGAGGATTCCATCCACTTCTTTCAGACCGAGCCCATCGGCAAGACGGGCAATGTGGAGACTCATCTGTTCCAGGTGAGCGCCACCGGCGATCTGAACACCGCCATTACCGAGTGGACCGCTTTTGACGACGACGTGTACAACGCCTTCGTCCCTTACTATCCGATGCTGACCACCGACACCGCAGATGTCTACAAGGTCTCGGTCCATAAGGTCACCCGTTCCGACGAGCAGCCCACCGAGGGCGTCTGGTATCAGGATGCCAAGGGCCGCTACTATACCTACCCGGACGACTGGACCGACTCCTTCTACGGCGTGCGTGACGCCCTCTCCAACCTGCTGACCTACGGCAGCAATGGCAATCAGGTCACCGCAAAGGATCGGGCAGCAGCCAAGGCCAGCTATGCCGCGCTCCAGCAGGAGATCATGGCCGACTACGCCGATATGAAGGCCGCCGTTGCCGCCGCCGACACGCTTGAGGCCAAGCAGGCTGCCGCCACCAACGCCAGCAATGCCATGAGCCAGAAGGTGTACAACACCACCCTGAAGATGTACAATAAGCTCCAGGCCAAGACGGTCGCCCGGGCATGGGTCAGCTCTCTGCTGCACTGAGGCTTTGCAGCGCCTGAGGCGTTTCCCATAAAACCGCAGCGCCCCCGGTTTCCATGACAGGAAGCCGGGGGCGTTTTACTTTTGGCAGTACATGGAAAAGAACTTTTTACAGCATTTTCACGGTCATAGCCTCGCTGGTGAGGTCCTGTGCTGTGTTGCTATGGGCAGGGTCATCCAGCATATACCGCAGCACCAGAACTTCGCCTACATAGAGGAATGCTGCCTTGATGGGGATGCTGCCGGAGTCCAGCGGGCTTTCCTGTGCGCCGCAGAGAAGGACGACATCTGCGAGCAATGCGCCGGGGGAGTCCTCGTAATGGGTCAGGAGGATAATTTTTGCCCCGGCGGCCTTGGCGGTGCGCAGTGTCTCCATCATGTCGCGGGTCGCGCCGGAGTAGGAAATGAAGAGCACAACGTCGGCCTCGTTCATCAGACTGGCAGTCAGCAGCTGTAAATGGCTGTCGCCTGCGGTGCGAAACTTGGTGGAAAGGCTGGCGAAGCGGGCGCAGATGTCGTTTGCCAGGAGCATACTGCCGCCCTGTCCGAGGCAGAACACCTGTCTGGCCTCCTGCATCAGGTGTACGGCCTCGTCTACGGCCTCGGTAGAGAGGGCGTTCTGGGTGCCGTTGATGGCGGTGAGAAAGCGGGCGTATGCGTGCTCGCAGAGTTCTGCGGTGGTAGCACCGGGCTGAAGCTCCCTCTGGCTGGATGGTGTGCCGGTGGCGTTGGCCTGCGCCAGCGCAATGCGCATCTCATGGTAGCCGTCGAACCCCAAAGCCCGGCAGAACCGGAACACTGTCGCCTCGGCGACATTGCACTCCCGGGCCAGCGAGGAAATGGAGAGATACTGCGCTTCGTCCGCATGCTGCAGCAGGTAGTCGGCGACCGCGTGGCCGGATCTGGTCAGCTGGTCCTGTCGTTGATGCAGCAATTCCCAAAAATTTGTACCCATGGTCAAGCTCCTTCGAGCGGGCCGCAATGCCCGCACTATTCCTGATACCTTCTTTTGCCCCTTCCGCTGCACAGGGAAGGGGGCATCTTTATAAAAAGTATAAAAGAAGTTTGGCCGCTTGACAAGTGTGCTTTTCGCCATAATTCGGAAGAAAAAGCTGTGCAGAGCATCTAAAAAACGAGGAAAAGTAGGACTTATTGCTGAAAATAAATTTCAAAACTGCGGAAGAAAAACGAAAATGATTTTCAAACCGAAAATGACAAACTACGCAGAAATGATTACAAAATGGCTACAACTGGCAATGAAACTGGTGAAAGCGGCCAAAAACTGGCTGGTATCCCAGATATTTGTGCGGAATGGACAAGAAAACTTTCTGAAAATTGTGTATGCGACCGATGGACAAAATGAAAGAAGTTTTCTATAATAAGGCCAACAAGAGCGGTCAGGGATGAAGGACCGCCGATATGATGATAGGTAAGGAGAACTTATTATGAAGAATGCCATTTCTCGTCGCTCCTTCTTGAAGGCCGTTGGTATTATGAGCGCAGCGGGTGCGCTGGCTGCCTGCGGCGGCAAGTCCGCTTCTACCAGCACGGCAGCTTCTAGTGCTGCTTCCACTGCCGCTTCCGGCTCTGCATCCGGCGCAAGCATCAAGCTGTGGACATACCCCATCGGCGGCTGGGGCAAGGACGAGACCGTGCAGGAGCTCATCGCCAGCTTCAACGCAAAGTATCCTGACATTAAAGTGGCCGTTGAGTATCTGGACTACACCAACGGCGATGACCAGGTGAACACCGCCATCGAGGGCGGCAGCGCACCCGACCTCATCATGGAAGGCCCCGAGCGTCTGGTGGCCAACTGGGGCGCAAAGGGTGTCATGGCTCCGCTGAACGATTTGTGGACCGACGACGCCAAGAAGGACATTTACGAGTCCGTCAACTCCGCCTGCCACAACGACAAGGGCGACTACTACGAGTATCCCCTGTGCATGACCGCACACTGCATGGCCGTCAACATGACCAAGGTCAAGGAAGTGGGCGCTGACAAGTATCTCGACACCGATAAGCACACCTGGAGCACCGAAGGCTTCCTGAACACCGTTGACGCTCTGTACAAGGGCGGCTACGAGAACGTGGCAGCCATCTACTGCGGCGGTCAGGGCGGCGACCAGGGTACCCGCGCTATTATCAATAATATGTACGGCGGCACCTTCACCGACGACGCTCACACCAAGTACACTGCAGACTCTGCCGAGAACATCAAGGCCATCCAGACCCTGTACGACACCGACGGCATCAACTTCGACGCTTCCATCGCCGGCGGCGACGAGATCACGCTGTTCCGCAACGGCACGTTGCAGATGGCTTTCTGCTGGAACATCGCTCAGCAGCTGAACGCCGACAACAACGACGCCGGCCTGACCAACGACGGCGACGAGATCATGCCCATGGCATTCCCGACTGCAAGCGGCGACCCGAAGCTCTGCGGCGGCATCTGGGGCTTTGGCGTCTTCGATAATGGCGATGAGGCCAAGGTCAAGGCAGCCAAGACCTTCATTGAGTTCATCGCTGCTGACCCTGACCAGGTGAAGGACAGCGTTCTGGCTTCCACCTACTTCCCGGTCCGCGCCAGCGTGGGCGACATCTACGCCGACAATGCCATCATGAGCGAGTACACCAAGTTCATGGCCTATCTGGGCGACTACTACCAGATCACTCCGGGCTGGGCAACTGCCCGCACCGAGTGGTGGAACATGCTCCAGCGTGTAGGCACTGGCGAAGACGTTGCCACTTCCGTTGCAACCTTTGTCCAGAACGCCAACGCAGCCGCAGCCGCCGAAGCCTGAGCTTTTCCGCCTGAGGGCAAATAAGTAATGACTGCCCCTCCCTCGAACATCCCGGCGAGGGAGGGGCATTTTGTGTAAGACAAGCACCCAATCAGAACGAAAGGTCTGGTGATTTCTTTGGCTGCAAAGACTGCAAGCATCAAAGAGCCGAAGCGCAGCAGCGCACTGGTTCGGCAGGAGACCATCGCTTCCTACCTGTTCCTTCTGCCCAGCCTCATCTTTTTTCTCGGCTTCGTCATTTACCCCATGATACTCTGCGTGGTCACGAGTTTTTTTGACTCGACCATGAACCGTGCCGACGTCTTTGTGGGTTTTGCCAACTACGCAGAGCTGTTCGCAGACCCCATCTTCATCGGCGCTTTGCGCAACACCTTCATCATCGTGGTCGTCTCGGTGCCTGTGACCTGTGCGTTCTCGCTGTGGGTCAGCTCGGCCATCGTCGATCTGCCTGAGTGGGCCACCAGCCTCTTCCGCTGCGTGTTTTACCTGCCGGTCGTCACCGGCTCGGTGGCTGTCACCGTCGTGTGGAAGTGGATGTACAACAACTACTACGGCATCTTCAACTATCTGGGCAAAGCTGTGGGCCTCATCGACAAGAACATCAACTGGCTGGGCGATGAAAAATACGCTCTGGGCTGCATCATCCTCATCCTGCTCACTACTTCTGTCGGCCAGCCCATCGTGCTGTACGTTTCCGCACTGGGCAACGTAGACCAGTCCATCGTGGAAGCCGCTGAAGTGGACGGTGCCACTGATTTCCAGTGTTTCTGGCGTATCAAGTGGCCCGCCATCATGCCTACCACCCTGTACATCCTGGTCATCACTACCATCAACTCCTTCCAGTGCTTCGCACTGATCCAGCTTCTGACCTCCGGCGGCCCCAACCACAGCACCGATACCATCATGTACTACATCTACTACACTGCATTCAAGCTCTACCGCTATGGTTACGGCAACGCAATGGGCGTTGTGCTGGCCGTTATCATCGCCATCCTGTCGGCTGTCCAGTTCAAGTTTGGCAGTCAGGATAATTAAAGGAGGTGCCGGGCAATGACTGCAACTGCAAAAAAACAGAAACCGTTGAAGCGTCACCCCAGCAAGCTGAAAAAGATGAGCGCTTACATGATACTGACCCTCATTCTTATCAGCATCGTGGCCGTGCTGTTCGCGTTCCCGCTGTACTGGATCATCACCGGTTCCTTCAAGACCGGCGCGGCCATCAACTCCACTACCCCCGAGTGGTGGCCCAGCCAGTGGGTGCTGACCAACTACCAGAAACTTTTCGCAGGCAAGAGCGCACCCCTGTGGCAGCTGGCCGTGCCGTTCAGCCACTCTTTCAGCGCAGATGGAGAGCCGATCTATTTCTCCGTCGGCCCAACTGCTCCGGCCGCGCTGCGCTGGATGATAAACACCGTGTTCATGGCCGTCATGTCCATGATCCTCACCTGCATCACCGCCGCAATGGCAGGCTATGCGCTGGCAAAAAAGCGCTTCGTCGGCCGCAAGCTGCTCTTCACCCTCATCGTCTGCGCAATGGCCCTGCCCAAGCAGGTCATCCTCATCCCGCTGCTGCGTGAGATGAGCGCACTGAACCTTTACAATACCATCTGGGCCGTCATTTTCCCCATCGTGGGCTGGCCCTTCGGCGTCTTTTTGATGAAGCAGTTCAGTGAGGGCATCCCCACTGAGATGCTGGAAGCGGCCCGTATCGACGGTGCCAGCGAGGCGCGCACCTTCGTCAGCATCGTGCTCCCGATGGTCAAGCCGGGCATCGGCGCGCTGGCCATCTTCACCTTCATCAACAGCTGGAACGATTACTTCATGCAGCTCATCATGCTGTCCAGCACCAGCAACCTGACGATCTCGCTGGGCATCGCAAAGCTGCAGGCGGAGAACAGCACCGACTTCGGCCTTATCATGGCAGGCGCCGCTCTGGCCGCTGTGCCGATCATCATCATCTTCCTTATCTTCCAGAAGTACTTCACCAAGGGCATCGCAATGGGTGCTGTCAAAGGCTAAGAAAGGATTATGTAACCATGAAAGACATTACAAAGTATCAGGGTGTCATCCCCGCCTTTTACGCCTGCTACGACGCAGAGGGCAATATTTCTACCGAGGGCGTCAAGGCCCTTACCCGTCATCTGATCGCCAAAGGCGTCAAGGGCGTGTATGTAGGCGGTTCCTCCGGCGAGTGCATCTACCAGCACCCGGATGAGCGCAAGGCCGTGCTGGAGG
>OGUK01002442.1_pt1 | contig 10139 bp, 4 predicted proteins | sample 1553151 | NCBI WGS metagenome assembly OGUK01 (sample SAMEA2580208, study PRJEB22360) | human gut metagenome | biome: human gut; feature: human-associated habitat; material: faeces | place: Denmark | collected 2008/2010
GCCATCACTGATCCCGTGCTTCCCTACATCATGACCAGCCAGCCGCGTATAAAAGCCGTATTCGATAGCTGGAAGCTACAGGGTGGAACAAAGGAAACCTTCCTGAGCAACCTGCAAAAGAACCAGGAAGTGAAGAATATCCTGTTATCCGAATCTCCGTGGGTACTCGAAGCGCAAACGGAAGAACAGCAGAAAGAACGTATCGCCACTCTGTTCGATCTGAACAATATTCGTAGCAACAACATTGCTGCATTGACAAGATTGCAGGAATTGCAGAATTCAAGCGGAGCATGGTCGTGGTATAAAGGTATGACCGCCAGCCGTTACGTCACTACCTACATTGCCGAATTGAATGCCCGTCTGGCTATGATGACAGGCGAGCAACCAAGCGGCACGGCGCTTGCCTTGCAGAAGAATGCCTTTACCTATCTCCATCAGGAAGCTCTGAAGGAATATAGAGAAATTCTCAAAGCACAGAAAGACGGCGTGAAGTTTACAGGTGTTTCCGGAAGTATCCTGCAATATCTGTATCTGATCGCTCTGTCCGGCGAACAAGTTCCGGCTTCCAATAAAGCCGCCTATACCTATTATCTGTCCAAGATAGGCGAAATGCTTCCGGCAGCTTCGATGGATACGAAAGCGATTGCCGCTATCATTCTGGATAAGGCCGGACGGAAGAGAGAAGCTCAGGAATTCATCGCTTCACTGAAAGAACATCTGACGAAAACGGACGAACAGGGAATGTTCTTCGCCTTCAATGAAAACCCGTATACCTGGGGCGGAATGAAAATGCAGGCTCATGTAGACGTAATGGAAGCGCTGGAACTGACAGGCGGAAATAACGATACCGTAGAAGAAATGAAACTCTGGCTGCTCAAACAGAAACAGACCCAACAGTGGAATTCTCCGGTAGCTACTGCCGATGCTGTCTATGCCTTACTGATGAAAGGCGTAAACCTGCTCGACAATCAGGGAGACGTGCGTATTGTCATTGCAAAGGAGGTGCTGGAAACTGTCTCTCCAAGCAAGACTACCGTACCGGGACTGGGCTATATCAAACGCTCGTTTACACAGAAGAATGTAGTGGACGCCCGTAAGATAGAAGTCGAAAAGAGAAATCCGGGTATCGCGTGGGGAGCCGTTTACGCGGAATATGAATCACCCATCAAGGATGTGAGACAACAGGGAGGAGAACTGAATGTGCAAAAGCAACTGTATGTGGAACGTATGGTGAACAATGCTCCTCAACTACAGCCTATTACAGAAAAGACCGTTCTTCAGGTAGGCGATAAAGTAGTTTCCCGTTTGAGCATTCGTGCAGACCGTCCGATGGACTTCGTACAGTTGAAAGACCAGCGGGGCGCCTGCTTCGAACCGATCGGCAGCGTATCCGGTTACAACTGGAGTAATGGAATCGGCTATTACGTAGACATCAAGGATGCTTCTACCAATTTCTTCTTTGACCATTTAGGAAAAGGAGTGTATGTGTTGGAGCATAGCTATCGTATCAGCAGAGCGGGAACCTATGAGACAGGTTTGGCAACCATGCAATGCGCCTATGCGCCGGAATACGCTTCGCACTCGGCTTCGATGACAATTATTATTAAATAACGTACAGAGAAGATTTCTTCCCCACTGGTGAGCAGGGTACTCGCCACCGATGAGGAAGGTGTTCCCCACCGATAAAGGCTGCCTTCATCGGTGGGGAACTTTTTGTTGATGAATACCGCGTTGCAGGAGTTGTCACAGGGTAAAGTATTTTCTCAAACGGTGTTAATCTATGTAATCTGTGATGAAAAACTCATCTAAAACTCCTACATTTGTGGACCAAAATAAAATATATCACATGAAACGTACTTTACTATTGATATTTACTCTGCTTACTGTCACTTTGGCGGCTGTTGCCCAACCCCGTATTTCCTCTAACAAGGAGACGCACAACTTTGGACAAATAGAATGGAAAAAGCCGGTAACAGTAGAATATACCATCACCAATACCGGAAACGAGCCGTTGGTGCTGACCAATGTCACGACTTCCTGCGCCTGTGCCGTAGCCGACTGGACAAAGGAACCCATTGCTCCGGGTGCCAAAGGAACCGTGAAAGCCTCTTTTGACGCGAAAGCGCTGGGACGTTTTGACAAGTCGATAGGCATATACAGCAATGCCACTCCGAATCTGGTTTATCTGAAATTCACCGGTGAGGTAGTGCAGGAAATCAAAGATTATTCAAAACTTCTTCCGTATGCCATCGGCAATATCCGCATTGACCGTGACGAGTTCTCCTTTCCCGATGTCTATCGCGGACAGCAACCGTCCATGACGTTCAGCATTGCCAACCTTTCCGACCGTCCGTACGAACCGGTATTGATGCACCTGCCTCCTTATCTGAAGATGGAAGCGGAACCTAAAGTACTGCTGAAAGGTAAAAAAGGAACGATCAAGCTGACACTGGATGCCAGCCAGCTGCAGGACTTCGGGCTGACACAGACCGCTGTCTACCTGTCCCGTTTCTCCGGTGATAAAGTGAGTGAAGACAATGAGATACCTGTTTCGGCCATTCTTCTTCCCGATTTCTCGCGTATGACGGAGAAAGATTCTTTGAATGCTCCTGCCATCCACATCTCGGAGACGAATATTGACCTGAGTATTCCGTTGATCAAGAAGAATAAAGTCAGCCATGATATATTGATCGCTAATGCGGGCAAGACCCCGTTAGTCATCAGCAAGCTACAGGTATTCAACTCTTCTGTAGGAGTAAGACTGAAAAAGACGGTACTTCCGCCGGACGGAATGACCAAGTTGAAAGTGACGATCCACAAGCGGGATGTAGGTAATAAGAAACATCATTTACGTATCTTGATGATTACAAACGACCCGTTGCGTCCGAAAGTTGAAATAAATATCAAACGCTAACTCTTATTATCATGGAACATCCTGAAAATAACGAAGAATATAAAGGACTCGTTGTCAATAAAGGCATCGAACAGCCCTCATCCGTGAATCCTTATTTGAAACGTAAGCCCAAAAAGCGTCAGCTTTCGGTAGCGGAATTTGTAGAAGGTATTGTGAAAGGCGATGTCACTATTCTCAGTCAGGCTGTGACACTGGTAGAGAGCGTGAAGCCCGAACATCAGGCTGTCGCCCAGGAAGTGATCGAGAAGTGCCTGCCTTATTCCGGCAATTCCATCCGTGTAGGTATCAGTGGAGTGCCCGGTGCGGGAAAGAGTACCTCGATTGACGTATTCGGTCTGCATGTGCTCGAAAAAGGCGGTAAGTTGGCGGTGCTGGCTATCGACCCGAGCAGTGAGCGCAGTAAAGGCAGTATCCTGGGAGACAAGACACGTATGGAACAACTTTCCGTACATCCCCAATCGTTTATCCGCCCCAGCCCCTCAGCTGGTTCGTTGGGAGGAGTTGCCCGGAAGACCCGTGAAACGATTGTGCTCTGTGAGGCTGCCGGATTCGATAAAATCTTTGTGGAAACCGTCGGAGTGGGACAGAGCGAAACGGCTGTTCATTCTATGGTGGATTTCTTCCTGCTGATTCAGTTGGCAGGTACGGGAGATGAATTGCAGGGCATCAAACGAGGAATCATGGAGATGGCGGACGGTATTGTCATCAACAAAGCCGACGGAGATAATCTGGAACCTGCCAAGTTGGCTGCCAGCCAGTTCCGTAATGCGCTGCATCTGTTTCCGGCTCCCGAATCGGGATGGATTCCGAAGGTGCTGACTTACTCCGGTTTTTATAATATCGGCGTGAAGGAAATCTGGGATATGGTGTATGAATATATCGACTTCGTGAAGAAGAACGGTTATTTTGACTATCGCCGTAATGAACAGAGCAAGTACTGGATGTACGAAACGATCAATGAACAGCTCCGTGATAGCTTCTATCACAATCCTCGGATTGAAGCGATGCTTCAGGAGAAGGAACAACAAGTGCTGCAGGGAAATCTTACTTCGTTTATCGCTGCTAAGAGCCTGCTGGATACCTATTTTGACGAATTAAAACGATGATAAAGCAGAAACAGTGATGGATTAAAACGACCGAACATTTACCCCCGATAACTATACCCTAATTAATAACCAATTGTTAACTTTACACCTAATGAACAAAACCTTATTAACCGGGCTTTTGTGTTGTAGTTTGTCAATACAGAGCTTTGCAGACCAACCGTTAGAAGGATTCACCTATGGTTCGGTGAATGCTCCTACAGGAAAAGAGTGGGAATCTCCCGAAAACCTGGCGCTCAACAAAGAGCAGCCGCATGCTTATTTCTTTCCGTTCCAGCACTTGGATAATGCCCGCAAGGTATTGCCGGAAAACAGTAAGTTCTGGCAGTCACTCGACGGTGACTGGAAGTTTCACTGGGCACCCGACCCCGACTCCCGCCCCAAAGATTTCTATCAGACTGAGTATGATGTCAGCTCATGGGATGCGATTCCCGTACCTTCAAGCTGGAATATTTATGGCATTCAAAAGGACGGAAGCCAGAAGTACGGAACGCCTATCTACGTCAACCAACCGGTCATCTTCCAGCACAGCGTGAAAGTGGATGACTGGCGCGGAGGTGTGATGCGTACTCCTCCTGCCAACTGGACTACTTACAAGGATCGGAACGAAGTAGGTTCCTTCCGCCGTGATTTCGAAATCCCGCAGGACTGGGACGGACGCGAAGTCTTTATCAGCTTCGATGGTGTCGATTCATTCTTCTACCTGTGGATCAACGGTCAGTACGTAGGTTTCTCCAAGAACTCGCGTAATACCGCTAATTTCAATATCACTCCCTATTTACAGAAAGGCAAGAATACCGTAGCCGCCGAAGTGTATCGTAGCTCGGACGGTTCCTTCCTCGAAGCGCAGGATATGTTCCGTCTGCCGGGCATCTTCCGTACGGTTGCCTTGTACTCGGTTCCCAAAGTTCATTTCCGTGACTTGGTTGCCACACCCGATTTGGATGCGACTTATACGGACGGTTCTCTGACTGTCAATGCCGAAATCCGTAATCTGGATAAGAAAGCCATCAAAGACTACAAGGTATATTATTCTTTATATGCCAATAAATTGTACTCTGATGAGAATACCTTGGTAGACGGATTCTTATCTCCTGTGATCGACAAAATCGCTCCGAATGAAACCGGTAGTGTTCAGACTGTTCTTAAGGTAAAGGCTCCTAATAAGTGGTCGGCTGAATTTCCTTATCGCTACACGTTGGTAGCCGAATTGAAGGACAAGAAGAACAGAACCGTTGAAATGGTTTCCACCATTGTCGGTTTCCGCAAAGTGGAGATTAAGGATACTCCTGCTTCCGAAGATGAATTCGGACTTGCCGGACGTTATTATTATGTGAACGGAAAGACGGTCAAACTGAAAGGAGTGAACCGCCACGAATCCAATCCGGGAGTAGGGCACGCCATTACCCGTGAGATGATGGAGAAAGAGATTATGCTGATGAAGCGTGCCAACATCAATCATGTACGTAATTCACATTATCCGGATGATCCGTATTGGTATTTCCTATGCAACAAATACGGTATTTATCTCGAAGATGAGGCGAATATAGAATCGCACGAATATTATTACGGTGCTGCCTCCCTCTCTCATCCGGTGGAATGGAAAAATGCGCACGTGGCACGTGTGATGGAAATGGTGCATGCCAATGTCAACAATCCTTCTATCGTTATCTGGTCGTTGGGCAATGAAGCCGGACCGGGCAAGAACTTTGTGGCGGCTTATGATGCTTTGAAGAAGTTTGATGCTTCCCGCCCTGTGCAATATGAGCGTAATAATGACATTGTAGATATGGGTTCCAACCAATATCCGTCTATCGGCTGGGTACGTGGAGCCGTGCAGGGGAAATATGATATCAAGTATCCGTTCCATATATCCGAATATGCCCATTCAATGGGGAATGCCTGCGGTAATCTGATAGATTACTGGGAGGCTATGGAGTCGACCAATTTCTTCTGTGGCGGTGCCATCTGGGATTGGGTAGACCAGTCTATGTACAATTATGACCCGAAGACAGGTGTCCGTTATCTGGCTTACGGCGGAGACTTTGGCGATACTCCCAACGATGGTCAGTTTGTTATGAACGGCATCGTGTTTGGTGACCTTGAACCGAAGCCTCAGTACTATGAAGTGAAAAAGGTATATCAGCACATCGGCGTAAAGGCGATAGATACTGAAAAGGGTGTATTTGAGATCTTCAATAAGTACTACTTTAAGAATTTGGCGGAAGATTACCAGTTTGTATATTCGCTTTATGAAGACGGCAAACCGATAATGACCGGTAAACCGATGGATATCAATGTAGCTCCACGCCAACGCACACAGATCACTCTGCCGTATGATCATGCCTCTCTTAAGAAAGATGCGGAGTACTTTATGAAGCTGCAGTTTATACAGAAAGATCAAAGACCTTGGGCTGCCAAAGGCTTTCCGATGGCAGAGGAACAGATTTTGATAAAGGAGGCTACGGATCGCCCGTCCATCAGTGAAGTAACTGCCGGTGCAGCAAAACTGGATGGATTCATACTGGACAAGGATACGAAGCGCATCCTTATAAAGGGAGCTGACTTTGAAGCCATATTTGACCCGCAAACCGGAAGTATCTACAGTCTGAAGTATGGCAACGAGACTGTTATCGCCGATGGCAACGGTCCGAAGCTCGATGCTCTCCGTGCTTTTACAAACAATGATAACTGGTTCTATGCTCCCTGGTTCGAACATGGTTTGCACAATCTGATTCATAAAACAACTGAATATAAAGTGCTGAATAGAGGCAATGGAACTTTGGTATTGAGCTTTACGGTAGAATCTCAGGCACCGAATGCCGCACGCATTAAGGGCGGTACAAGCTCCGGTAAGAATAGCATCGAAGAACTGACCGACAGAAAATTCGGTAGCAATGACTTTAAATTTGTCACTAACCAGATATGGACAGTGTATCCGGACGGTTCTATCGAATTGCAGTCCAGCATTACTTCCAATCGTTCAAGTTTGGTTCTGCCACGTTTGGGTTATGTGATGAAAGTTCCCCAACAATACAGTAACTTCACTTATTACGGACGCGGACCGATAGATAACTATGCCGACCGTAAGAGCGGACAGTTTATCGAACAGTATACGAATACCGTAGCAGGTGAGTTCGTAAACTTCCCGAAACCTCAGGATATGGGCAATCACGAAGATGTTCGCTGGTGTGCATTGACCAATCAGGCAGGCAATGGAGCTGTCTTCGTAGCTACCGACCGTCTTTCGGCTTCGGCACTTCAGTATTCGGCTCTCGACTTGATTTTGGCTTCCCATCCTTATCAGTTGCCGAAGGCAGGCGATACCTATCTGCATTTGGATTGTGCAGTGACTGGTTTGGGTGGTAACAGTTGTGGTCAGGGAGGTCCTCTTGTACACGACCGTGTGTTTGCCAACCAGCACAGCATGGGCTTCATCATTCGTCCTGCCGGTAAGGAACTGAGTGGCGTTGCCAATGTTGCCCCTGCGGGAGATCTTCCTCTGTCTATCACACGCACCCCTGCCGGGATGGTCGAATTGACTTCGGCAAAGAAAGATGCTGTCATTTGTTATAGCATTGACGGAAGTAAGAAAGTGCAGGAATACACAGAGCCTGTTCCTATGCGTAACGGAGGTACGATCAAGGCATGGTATAAGGATAGTAAGGATATCAGCAGCACGATGAAGTTTGAGAAAATAGAAAGCATTCAAACGCAAGTTGTGTACGCCAGCAGTCAGGAATCGGGTGAAGGCGATGCTTCTCATCTGACTGACGGTGATCCGAATACCATCTGGCATACCATGTATTCGGTGACAGTTGCCAAATACCCGCATTGGGTAGATCTGGATGCCGGTGAAGTCAAGGAAATCAAAGGCTTTACTTACCTGCCACGACAGAATGGAGGAAACGGTAATATCAAGGATTACTCTATTCAGGTTAGCATGGATGGAAAAGAATGGGGAGAGCCTGTTAATAAAGGAACGTTCGCAAGGGACTCCAAAGAAAAGAGAGTCTTGTTTGACAAACCGGTGAAGGCACGTTATATCCGTTTCACGGCTTTAAGCGAACAGAACGGACAGGATTTCGCCTCCGGTGCGGAGATAACGATTCTGGCTAACTAAAGATAGCTGAATATATAGAAGAAAAGTATCAACGGGAATGTGTCCCCCCCCTTCTAAATTTATGAGGGGTTTCGACACATCCCCATTGATGCTTTTCTTTATTTTATCGGTATGAGAAAACTCCTACAACTCCTTCCCCGCCTTCTCAAAATCCGCCTTAGACTTACTCTGCGTCACAATATACACACCCAGAAACACAAGTGTAATGGCGATTCCTTTTTCCCAGCCGAAACTTCCCATTCCCATGAGGATTGCTGCAATCGTAGCCACAATCGGCTGCATATAATTATACATGCTAACTACTGTAGGACGGAGTAATCTCTGAGCCGTCATGATACAGAGATAAGCAAGGAAACTTCCTCCCAGTACGACATACAATACCTGCAAAATGGCAACCGTCGGAATGCTGCCCCATTGAATGACCGAAATATCTTGATAAGAGAAAGGAATATAGCACATCGAAGCATAGATAAACATCCATTTATTGATGGTCACTGCCGAATATCGCTGAGACAACCCTTTGAACACCGTCAGATAAATGGAGAAACTGATTTGCGCAACCAGACAAAGCAAGTCGCCGATCAGACTTCCGTTACCGCTGCTCGCTGCCTGACTGCTCATAATAAGGATAAGCGCTCCCATAGCTCCCACGAAAATACCCAGTACTTTCTTGTTCGTAGATATTTCGATCCGTTTTTGCAAAAAAAACCCCTGCCACAATCATGGTAACTATCGGCAGAGTAGTCGTTACGATGGAAGCGTCGATAGGCGAAGTCATGGAAAGTCCGAAGATAAATACCCCCTGATTGAAAACCAAGGCAAAGAGGGAAGCAAAGAAAATCTTCAGCATATCGCGGTGGTCCACGTGCTCCTGTTTGCAGAAGATGGAAAGTATCCAGAATGCCGCTGCCGCACCTACCATACGAAACGTGGTGACGGAGATAGCGGAAAACTCCTGAAGTGCCGATTTGCCGATAGGAGACATCAGTCCCCACATAACGTTTGCCGTGATATTAGTTAACTATTTGGTGGATAAATTTTTTTTTTCTACCTTTGCGTCCATATAAATTACTAATATCTTTTTTATCAATGAAATGTATACTTCTAGTCCGTGTATCAACAGAAGCTCAATCCTTTGATGAACAGGAGAAAGAACTGTATGATCTGGCTCATTTTTACGGGTATAAAGATAAGGATATTTCCTCGATAGCTACCAAAGAAAGTGCAATAAAGTTGGACGAAGAGGAAAGATTTGGCCTTAATCGTATGAAAGAACTATTGGAAACAGGTGAATATGATTGCGTGTTCGCTTGGGAAATCTCACGTATCGCCAGAAGAAAAAAGATTCTGTTCAGTATTTTGGAATATTTGACCAGTAAAGGAATTCAGTTAATCATCAAAGAGCCAAGAATTCGTCTACTTAAAGATGACAAGACGATTGATGAAGGTGCTGAAACCATCTTTACCCTTTATGCTCAACTTGCCGAATCTGAAATGAGAAATAAAAAGGTTAGATTTGAGAGAGCTAAAAAACAAGGTTATGATAAGGGTAAATATATGGGTGGTAAAGTAAAGTTGGGCTACCGAGTTGACGAGAATGGCTTTTGGGCGATTGATGAGGAAGATTCTAAAATAATACGTATGATGTTTGATATGTATAATTCTGGAGAGTACAGTCTGGCCGCACTTGGTGCTGAACTAAAGTCTCGTGGATATTTCAAGAACCTTTCTGTGACTTCGATGAAAACCGAAATTTACCATATGTTAAGTGATCCATTATATAAAGGTATCCGTACCAGCAATAATATTTATCCCCAGATTATAGATGATGAAACGTGGGAGAAATGCAGGCTTAGAAGGCAGAGTAACCGTGTCCTTTCCAAACAGAAGGGTCTCCATCTGCTGAATCCTTTGATCCGTTGTTCATGCGGTGCTCCGTATTCAGTTAATTTAGTAGACGGCACTTATTCCTGTAGAGTGAAACATAATGCAGTAGAAA
>OGUK01002445.1_pt1 | contig 10122 bp, 10 predicted proteins | sample 1553151 | NCBI WGS metagenome assembly OGUK01 (sample SAMEA2580208, study PRJEB22360) | human gut metagenome | biome: human gut; feature: human-associated habitat; material: faeces | place: Denmark | collected 2008/2010
ATCCACGGCTGAAGGTAATAACTGCATCCGATATTTTTCTGTACATCTCCGGATTTTCTTTGCGGATGCAGGACTCCAGAAGTCCCTGGAGAAGTCCGTGGAGTTCGATAAACGGCTCGATAAGCTCATCCTTCACTGCCAGTTTCCATGCAGTGAGTATGGCTTTTTCTGCTTCTGCCTGATGCTTCAGACTGATTTCACACATAGCAGTCACACAGTAAAGATATATCATCCCAACAGGATAAATTTCTTTACAGGAAAACAGTGCCGCATCACAGATTCCCAGCGCTCTGCTGTATTCACCTTTCAGATAAAGGTCATGGGAAATTACATTGGCAGCAAAAATTCTCAGTCCCTGAGGCAGACTGCTCATATATTTCTTCATATCCGGCAGTTCCTCTGTAGAGAGATGTAAAAGAACTGTTCCCATATATCCTGCAAATACACAGTATGCTGTATTTCTCTCAGAAGTGGGAGCTTCCATCTCTTTTCTCAGACATTCCCGGATAATCTCAAGGCCACGTTCAGATGCCTTCGCATTTCCCAGTGTAAGATTAGAGTACACATAGAGCATACATGCAGACAGCTTCAGTTCCAGCCGGGAACTCATAATATAAATCTCCACCAGATCACTGCATTTCTGCGCCTGCCCTGTGAAATAATAAAATTCTGCAATAGCGATCTCCCGGAAATCCCTGTCTGCAAAACTCTCTGCTGCTTTTCTTGCATTTCCTGGCTCAAATGCTGTATTTATCAGTGGTAATACTGTATTTTCCGTCATATATCCACTCTGCCATGTCCTTTCTCTCTGTATTTTTTTATATTACCACCTTTTTCCTGTTTTTTCTATAACACTTATAAATTCCCGGAACGAAAAAAATACCGGATCAGGCCTGTTTGGCTCAATCCGGTATTTTTTCATTTTACAGTTAAAACTCCATCAGGATTATTTTACAGTGATTTTCAGAGCTTTGTATACGCCATTCTGTGCATATACCCATATTGTGCAGGTTCCTTTGCCTGTTGCCCTGATAAGACCATCCGGGGTAACGGTGGCTACTTTTGTATTGCTGCTTTCATAACAGAGTTTTCTGTGGCGTGCAATCTTCTTATCTTTCTTTACTTCTTTTGCTTGTATCTGTGCAGTTTTTCCCATTTTCAGGGTGATCTTTGAAACATTCTTTTTGTTTCCAATCTGGGTTACGGAAACAGCTTTTGCATTTCCGTATTTACCGCCTCCGGTGACTGCATGTACAGATATGGATGTGTCTGTCACTACCTTTTTGCCATTTACCAGTCTGTAGGCTTTTACCACATATTTGTAGTAAGTACCTTTTTTCAGATCCTTCTGGGTCCATGTGCTGATATCTCCACCGGTGATAGTGGCAAGCTTCCTGTACTTGTAAGACTTTGTACCTGTATTACAGCGGTTGCCGTATATGAAATATCCATCTGCATCCTTAATGATGTTCCACTGCAATGTCACAGAAGTTTTTGTCTGTTTTACAGAACGGGCTCTTAACCTTCTGAAGCTTGTGGTCTTATTGATCGTGGGTTCATCCGGGACTTTCACTGTGATCATAATGGAAGCTGTAATTTTTCCATCCTCTGTTGTAACTGTGATCTCTGCAGTTCCATTTCCCACTGCTGTTACCTTGCCGTTTTCATCTGTAGTGGCAACTTTTTCGTTATCGGATTTCCAGATCAGTTTCTGTAAATCTGCATTTTCAGGCTCGATCTTTACTTTCAACTCTGTGGATTCACCAATCTTTGTCAGGGTTTCTTTCTCTGCTTCTATGGTGAGCTTCTGGATTTCCACAGGGATTTTCACTGTTACGGAAACTGTCGCTGTGTAACTGCCGCTTACAGATGTTGCGGTGATGGTGGCAGTTCCGTTTTCCACTGCTGTTACCTTGCCGTTTTCATCTACAGTTGCTACTTTCTCATCACTGGATTGCCAGATTACACGCTTATTGTCTGCATAGGACGGTGTCACTTCTGCGGTAAGCTGGGCAGTTTCACCTTTCTTTGTTAAGGTAAGAGTATCCGGAGATACCTTAATGCCTGTTACCGGGTAGCTTGGGGAATAGTAGGTGTCTTTGTAAGTCAGTACATAAATGGAGAATTTATCTGACTTAAAGGTAATCTCGTTAGTACTGCTGTTAAAGACAGGATCTAATATATCAACAGTTGCCTGATTCGTTGCACTGTCCTTATGCAGTCTGAAAATCTTGTACTCCCGGATGGTATAAGGCTGATTATTAATCATTTTATCCGGGATTTTAATCCTGATATTCATATTGATTATCTAAGTTGATCCTGTATATCACTCTTTGGCGTAAAAAAGCACGTACTTTTATACCAAAAAGGCGTGCAAGTCTCGCTCCTCACACGCCATAATAATATCTCTATTCTTCCTTTAATACCTTTTAACGATTATCCCCATTCCAGTTCATTCTGTCTGATATTCCATAGTCCTGCCGTGACAGATAAAGAGCACTTTTATCCGAATACTTTCTTTAACAATTCCATAATATCCTCATTTTTCAGTCCATATCTTTTCAATGAATTTTGATCAAATGGTTCCTGCTCCAGCAAGTCAATAAAACTATGTATATCATTACCTACTGCAATCGGCAATCCTTCTACTTTTTCAAGCATAAGTTCCGATGCAATACGCAAAATATCTTTTTTATGCTTCTTTATGTCACTGGAATCCACTTTTTCACCTAAATCTTTTCGACTTTTCAAATCAAGATACGCTTTTGCCTTGAAAAGTATTATATATTCTGGTCTTAGAACAGAAAGTCCATTTCTTATAACTTTTCCATTAAGAAGTGCCTTATAGTAATCATCATTCAAAAGAATTGCTGATAAACTGGATACTTCATCATCAATATGTATCGGTGTAATTCCTTCCGCGCTTTTAAGTTCAAAATCGCTTCTGCAAAACAATTCGATCATTTTCGGAAATTTATCTTCTTCTGGTTTATCAAACCTATAGAATTGAGGGTTACTACCATTTGTTGCTTTATTTCTATATTTCCCATCAACGATAAACTTCCAAAATTTCTCTCCAAACTCCGGAGTTAATGCTTCAACAATCAAAACCATATCCAGATCTCTTGTAGCCCTGAAATTCACTTCATTGCTCTCAAAAAGAATATCGCAGGCTGCGCCACCTATTAAAACATACTGTTCTTCATAATCTGCAAAGTACTTCCAAAATGTATCTAATCCTTTGACCATACATATTCCTCCAACATCTCATTAATAGAAATATCAACTCGTTCCTCTTCTTGTTCATCTCCTGTCAGTGACAGTACTACGCTTAAAGGATCTTGAAATCCTTTTCCCAGAAAATCAATAAAATATCCCAGTTCCAAGACAACACAGCCAATTTCTTCCAATTCACTCACTTGTTTTTCCGCTTTCACTCCACTATCTTTTAGTTCTTTCTTCGTCACGGCATAAGTAGGATAAACATTATCGGACAAAAGAGAATACTCACATAAAGCAGAAATACCTGCTTTCTTTTCAAATTTTATATCTTCTCTCAAAATAAATCTTCGAATTACTGGATTTCTTAATACCATCTTAATCTGCTGCCATAATTGTTCTCGTTCATCCGGAATATCGATGACTCTTGATTTACCTTTCATACCCAACACATCAATATTTAAATATTCCAGTTCATCAAAACACCGGCTTGCAGATTTTGTTGACACTTCCAATCGTTTCGCCGCATCAGATACTTTTACTTCATTCCATCGTTCATAAATGGCCATTAGAAGCATTTTTTGCGTCAAAAATGAAATCAAATGAACTGGTGCCAACTCTCTTTCATTTTCTTTACTCAGCAAATATCCAATAAACGGGAGAAATACCTGCTTCCTATCTATTACAAAAGGAATTCCTTCTTCTATCATCTTTTCTTTTATATAAAATGTTGTTCGATCAAGAAAAACTGCACAGTTTAATCCTGTTATTTTTTCCACGCCAGCTCTGTCTCTACGCAAAACAACAAGTCCGATATCATCTTTGGGATGAATAGCCATCCATAATACACCATTAGTCTCTACTGTAAAAATGTCATATCTTCCACGATATGCTAATGGAAGTTTTTTATATACCTCTTTATTCTCTGTCATTATTACATTTTGCCGTAATGTTTTTTCCAAAAATTCTCTCATACTAATCGCCTTTTTATAAATGTGACTTTTTTTACGTCGCATTTATAATTTATCATATGTTGTTTAATTTTTCAAGTAAAATGTAATTACATAATCATAGACTTTTGAAGGTTCCATACGAATTATCTGATAGAGAAGCGTTTCAGAAGGAACCTGGAACCAAAAAGTGTCCCCGTATAGCAAAAGCAGTGGCAGATATTGCCTGAAAAATCACTTATAAGAAAGTATAGATTATCGTTTACATTTTTTACTATACAGCATCTATGGCTATTTATCAAGTCCATTTTGGGCGATTATTTTCCTGTTCTTCCTTAAATCAAGAGTTTACAATCCATACTCCGCAATGAAGAAATTTAAGACAAAGAAATAGCTTCTGTTTCTTACAAATATTTCTACTGTAAAGATAATGCCAAACAGCCTTGTAGGCAAACGAAACAGTTGACAGCTGAAAAAACCAATGATAAGATAAATGCACTCAAATTATAACAGAACAGGCTTACAGTCAGAAAAGGATCAGAATTTCGGTTCTGATTATTTTTTGTGTTTTATTCCGTTGGCAAGGGAAAGTTCGCACTTGAAAAAGAATAAAAACTGGGTTATAATACGAACAAATGTTTGCAATGCAAAAAAATCATTCCCGGATTTACAGTAAGCAATCCGGTTGATAGAAAGAAAGGAAATGTAACAGACATGGCAAAGAAAAACACCTATGATGCAGGGAGCATCTCTGTCCTGGAAGGTCTGGAGGCGGTTCGTAAGCGTCCGGGAATGTACATCGGAAGTGTTTCACGAAAAGGATTAAATCATCTCATTTATGAGATCGTAGATAACGCAGTAGATGAACATCTGGCAGGATACTGCAGTCTGATCCATGTAGTTCTGGAGAAAGATGGTTCCTGTACAGTAACAGACAACGGACGAGGAATCCCGGTAGATATGCATGAGAAAGGAGTATCGGCAGAGAGACTTGTATTTACAACTCTTCATGCAGGCGGTAAATTTGATAATTCTGCCTATAAGACCAGCGGAGGACTTCATGGAGTAGGCTCTTCGGTTGTGAATGCCCTGTCTACATATCTGGACATTAAGATCAGTCGTGACGGATATGTGCATCATGATCACTATGAACGGGGAATCCCGACCATTGAACTTGAGGAAGGGCTGCTGCCGAAGCTGGGTAAGACCAGACAGACCGGAACAAGTATCAATTTCCTCCCTGACCCGGAGATTTTTGAAAAGACCAGATTCTCAGCAACAGAAGTAAAGAGCAGACTTCATGAGACTGCATATCTGAATCCGGAACTGACTATTCGCTTTGAGGATAAAAGAGGCGCAGAGGTCGAGGATATTACCTATCATGAGCCGGACGGTATCATTGGATTTATCAAGGATCTGAACCACAGTGCGGAAGTCCTGCATGATCCGGTTTACCTGAAAGGGGAAGCAGACGGCATTCAGGTAGAGGTGGCATTCCAGTTTACCAATGAATTTCGTGAGAATGTACTGGGCTTCTGTAATAACATTTACAATGCAGAGGGCGGTACTCATCTGACCGGATTTAAGACTACATTTACTACAGTCATGAATACTTATGCGAGAGAGATTGGTGTTCTTAAAGACAAGGATCCGAACTTCACAGGTGCAGATATCCGTAACGGAATGACAGCAGTTGTTTCCATCAAGCATCCGGAACCGCGTTTCGAGGGGCAGACCAAGACAAAGCTGGATAATCAGGATGCATCACGCGCAACCGGAAAGGTTGTAGGAGAGCAGATGGTACTCTATTTTGACAGAAATCTGGAGACTCTTAAGACAATCCTTTCCTGCGCGGAGAAAGCTGCCAAAATCCGCAAGACAGAGGAGAGAGCCAAGACCAATCTTCTGACAAAGCAGAAATATTCCTTTGCGGTCTGGCAGGATGGGGACTGCTCGTTCTCATCGAGCCGCTGCTGCTCTCACGCTTTGCTGCGACCGCGGGCAAATGGTGCATGGGCATCACCGTCACGCGGCCGGACGGCGAGAGGCTCAGCTACGGCGAGGCGCTTGAGCGCACCGCCGCCGTCTGGCTTTACGGCGCGGGCCTCGGCATTTCCATCGTGGAGCTTGTGTGCAACTACCGCAGCTACCGCCGCTATATGAACGGCGAGGAGCTGGCTTGGGAGAGCGGCAGCATCGAGCGCTTCGACGAGCGCGGCACAGGGAGGATGGTGCTGCTCTACGCGGCGATCACCGCGCTGAGCCTTGCCCTGACCCTTGCTATGGGCTTGAGCGCCGCGCTGCCGCCGAATCGCGGCGACCTGACCGTGGCGGAATTTGCGGAGAACGTCAATTTCTACCGCGACTTTTTCGACTATGGTGAGCGCTGGTCGCTCGACGAAAACGGCGAGTGGGCGGAGAACCAATATGAGAACGTGGTCTACTTCGGCGAGGGTGACGGTCCCGCGCCGTTCACCTACACGGTGGAGGATGGAACGCTCCGCGCCGTGCATTGGGCATATACCGAGACGGCGGAAACGATCTACGGCACGGGCGATGAGAATGCCCGCATGGCGTACCTCGCGCTCGCTGCGGCGCAAAAGGGCACGAGCCTTTTCAACATCCGCGGTGTGGTAAAGCAGATCGGCTCGAACAGCTGGGCGGGCGATGCCGACTATTCCGCCGCGTGGAAGAATGTCGATATGCGCTACGACGCGCGGATCGAGGGGGAGTATTATTACAGCGAGGGCTTCTTCCTCTCCGTGCAGGACGGTCAGCCCATCACGGTCACGCTGACCTTTGACGCAAGGCTCGCGGAATAACGGGGAAAAGGGGAAGCGGCGGCACAGCCCTGTGCCGCCGCCTTCAAATTTTATCCCCGTGGGGCTTGCAGGGAGAGGTTTTCTGTTGTAAACTAAAAGCATACCAAAGATAAGGGGAATCCGATCCATGCAAAAAGCAACGCAAATGACCGCTACCAAACGCCTTGTCCTCACCGCCGTGAACATCGCGCTGTGCCTTGTCCTGCCAATGGCATTCCATTCCATCCCGAACGGCGGCAAGATCATGCTGCCGATGCACATTCCCGTGCTGCTGTGCGGCATGGTCTGCGGCGCTCCCTACGGCGCGGTCTGCGGCCTGCTTGGCCCCATGCTTTCAAGCGTTCTCACCGGAATGCCGACGGCGGCCCTGATGCCTGCCATGATGGTCGAGTGCGCGGCCTACGGCCTGACGACCGGCCTGATGCTGCGCCTTGTACGCACGGGGAAGACCTATGCCGACCTCTACCTTTCGCTCGTCGCCGCAATGCTGGTCGGCCGCCTTGTCTCCGGTGTGACAAAGGCTCTCTTTTTCATGGCGGGACAGTATACCATGCAGGCATGGATCGCCGCGAGCTTCGTCACGGCGCTGCCGGGCATCGTGCTCCAGCTCGCCGTCGTGCCGAGCATTGTTTACTATCTCATGCGCGCGGGACTGATCCCGCAGCGCTACCCGAGATGAGGAAAGAGCCGCGAGAGGACAGGCGCTTGCCGCCTTTTTCGAGCGCCGCAGACGGAAGACCAGTGCCCGCATGTCGGTCGGGCGGCACCTCCGGGTGGCAGGGCTCTTAACGAAAAATTAGCAAATATAGCGGCTTTCTTAATTTTCTGACGCAAAATCTTGTGCTTTTTCGATTGCGGGACCTGCGCGGCAGACGTATAATACCCTCACTTGCTTTTTGAAATGGGGGTCACTGCTATGCTTGCGCAGGTCATTGCGATCTGTATTTTTCTCGGTATGTTTCTGCTGATTATCCTCGATCAGTTTGAGCGCCACATCATCACGCTCGTCAGCGGAGCCTTGGTACTCGTCCTTGTGTTTGGGCTTTGTATGCGCTCACCCGCAACGATATGGGAAGCGCTCAATCTCCGCTCGTTCTTCACGACGGGCTTCTGGTACGGAGCCGGTGAGGAGAGCACGGCGGGCATCAACTGGTCCACCATCCTCTTCATCGCGGGCATGATGATCATGGTCGAGGGGCTTGGCAAGGCGGGCTTCTTCCGCTGGCTGTGCCTGTCGCTCGCAAAGCTCGTTCACTACCATGTGGTGCCGCTGCTCATCTGCTTCATGTGCCTTTCGGCGGTGCTTTCGATGTTCATCGACAGCATCACGGTCGTGCTCTTTCTCGCCACCGTCACGCTCGAACTGGCGCAGACGATGAAGTTCGACCCCGTGCCGATGATCCTCTCGGAGATCTTCTGCGCGAACCTCGGCGGCGCGGCGACCATGTGCGGCGACCCGCCGAACATCATCATCGGCACCTCGCTTGGCTATACGTTCTTTGACTTCATCGAAAATACCGGCGCGATCGTCGCGGTCTGCTTCGCGGCTGTCGCCGTCTATTTCTGGCTGTGCTTCCGCAAGGAGCTGCTGCGTGAGGAGCGCGCGAACGGCGGGCCGGTCGTCTGCCCGGAGCCGTCGAGCGCCATCACGGACCGTAGAGCCTTCGGCGCGAGCGCTGCCGTATTCCTGCTGGCGGTCGTGCTGCTCGTGACGCACGCGCAGACGGGTCTGACGGTTGCCTGCATCGGCGTGATCGTCGCGGCGCTGACGCTGCTTGTGATGGCGCTGTCGCACGGAAGGGCGACGGTGCTTGAGGTCATCCGCGGCGTGGACTATAAAACGCTGCTCTTCTTCATCGGCCTGTTCGTCTCGGTCTGCGGGCTGGAAAAGACGGGCGTGCTGGATATCATCGCGCGCTTTATCACCAACATCAGCGGCGGCCATGTGGCGACGATCGTCGTCATCATTCTCTGGCTCTCCGCCGTCACCAGCGCCTTTGTGGACAATATTCCCTTTGCCGCCACGATGATCCCGGTCATCCGCTCCATCGCCGCGGTCGAGGGCATGGACGTGGGCGTGCTGGCCTGGGCGCTGTCCCTCGGCACGGACCTCGGCGGCAACGCGACGCCCATCGGCGCGAGCGCGAACGTGGTCGGCACCTCGGTATCCGCCAAGGGCGGCTATCCCATCGGCTGGGGGCGCTACTGCAAATACTGCGTGCCCGCCACGATCCTCGTGATGGCGGTGTCCACGGTGTGTCTGTTCCTGCGCTACCTCTGAGAGAAGAAAGGAGTATACCGCAATGAAAGACCAGATCATCATTACCATGGGCCGTGAGCACGGCAGCGGCGGCCACTACATAGCCGACATGATCGCCCGTGAACTCGGCATCAAGCTCTACGATAAGGACTCCATCGAGTCGGAGATCGTCTCCGAGGGCTACAGCGAGGAGCTGATCCGCCGGATGGACGAGAAGCCGGTCAACTTCTTTGCCTCCCGCCGCATCGGGCGATTTTCCAATTCGCTCGAGGTCAACGTAGCGGAAAAGACCTTTGATATGATCCGCGCCAAGGCGGCGAGCGGGGAATCCTTCCTGCTCATCGGCCGCTGCGGCGAGCAGGTGCTCAAGGACGATCCGCACCGCGTCAGCCTTTTCATCGGCGGCGATCCGCACGCCAAGCTCTGCCGCGTGATGGAGAAAAAGGGGCTCTCCGCAGAGGAGGCCATCGAGGAAATCCGCACGGTCGACCACCAGCGCAAGGCTTACCACAACTACTACTGCGAGATGAAGTGGGGCGACGCCCGCGCCTATGATCTCACGGTCAAAAGCGACGTGCTTGGCATGGAGGGTACGGCGGAAATGCTGATCCGCTACATCCGAGCCTTCCAGGAAAAGGACTGAACAAGAGAAAGAGGAAGCCGCGGCAATGCCGCGGCTTCCTTTGTTCGATTCCGATGTGCGCTTACAGCAGCAGAATGCCGGCGTCCGCGCAGGTCTTGAGGGTGTCGTCGTCCCAGAGGCTGACCTGCACCTCGCCGATGTGGGCGGTGCCGATCATCAGCATACAAAGACGGCTCTGACCGATGCCGCCGCCCATGGTGAGAGGCAGCTGGGCGCTCTGCCGTGAGC
>OGUK01002455.1_pt1 | contig 10074 bp, 8 predicted proteins | sample 1553151 | NCBI WGS metagenome assembly OGUK01 (sample SAMEA2580208, study PRJEB22360) | human gut metagenome | biome: human gut; feature: human-associated habitat; material: faeces | place: Denmark | collected 2008/2010
GGCGCGCGGGGCGGCAGCGGCCTCCCGGGGGCTCAGTTTGGCGGCATTGTCCCGGGCCTCGGCAGCTGCCAGCTTGAGCTGCAGGCGGCTCTCGTCCATCTTCTGGTCCATGTCCAGTGCGGTGGTGCCAAGGATCTCGGTCATGGCGTCGCTGACAGCATGCATACTGTCGGCCACCTTCTCGAGAGCGTCCAGCTCCCGGGCGAGGTCGGAGGCGGCGATGGCGGTAGCCACCACGTCAGCGGCATACACCGCGTAAAGCAGACACATCAGCACAAAGCCCACCAGCGGCGGAATGATGTTCACCAGCGCGGCAATGGTGGGATGGATGACCTTGACCATCACCATGGCACCCACGCCCCACATCAGCGAGAACTCAAGGCAGACATAGCCGCCGATGTTGAAGGGTTTGTCGGTATAGTCCCACCAGCGGGTGCGGTAGAGCTTATACAGCGCCCATCCGCCCACCAGCTCCAAGGCACTGGGCAGGATGACGCCGCCGAGATACAGCAGCAACAGGTTATCTTCCAGCGGTGTGAGGAAGAAGAGCACCAGTATCATGCCGAAGCCGTAGATAGGGCAGACCGGGCCGTTCAGGAAGCCCCGGTTCACCAGCTGGCCGGTGGTGGCGGCGGCATACACCACCTCGACGCACCAGCCCAGACAGGAGTAGATGAGGAAAAACGCAAGGATATGATAAAGCGAGAAACCGCAGACTGTCGTATTAAGAAAAAACGACAAGGGGACACCTCCGATCAGTTCTGTTTGCGGACGATCTTATATTCATCGCCCGGCTCAAAGTAAGGGCAGGCCGAAGTGGTATGGGAGAGATAGCGGGCCATCTCGTCCTCATCCAGTGCGCCGCCCTCGGCGCAGTACCAGCTGCCATATTCGTCCTGCTGGTTGTTCAGGCAGTATTCACAAGGGTCAGACATTGCCTTCACCCTCGGCCTTGGCCGAAGCTTCGGCCTCCGCCTGCGCGGCCAGCTTCTTGAGCACCTTCGGCTCCACCCAGGTCACGGAGTCGTCGCCGGCCTTCTTGCGGGCGATGAGGGCCTTGATCTTAATGCCCATCTCGGTGAACATCCCCTCATGCTCGGTGCGGATGTTCCACTCCGGCTCGTTCTCGTGGAGGTCGTAAGTCTGCCAGATGATGTCGTAGCCGGAAGCGGGGAAGTAGGTCAGGCTGTCGCGGAACAGGTCATCGTCGTCGGTCTTGAAGTAGATCTCGCCGCCGTCCTTGAGGAAATCGCGGTACTGGATGAGCTGACGGGGGTAGGTGAGGCGGTGCTTGTTGGAGGAAGCGTTCTTGCTCCACGGGTTGCAGAAGTTGATGTAGATGCGGCTGACGGTGTCCTCCGGGGTGATGACGCCTTTGATGCGCTCGATGTCGGTGCTCATGATCTTGACATTGTCGATGGGGCGGCCTGCCTCGGCGTAAGCGGCTTCGATTTTGCGCTTTGCGAGGATGAGCACCTTGTCGGTGATGTCGATGCCCAGATAGTTATTCTCGGGGTGGGCAGAGGCCAGCTGGGAGATGAAGCCGCCCTTGCCGCAGCCCAGCTCCAGCACGAAAGGCTGCTCCGGGCGGGCATACTGGCTGTGCCACTTGCCGCCCCAGATAAGGGGCTCGTGGACGTGGAAATCAGCGGCCATCAGTTCGTCGTGGGCGTAGGGCTTGAAACGCATTCTCATAAGATAGTATTCTCCTTGTGACGTGAAAAGTTTGTACTTACAGATTTTTCTTCAAAAATTCCTCTACCTGCTCCGGCGTGGCGGCGCAGCTGCCCTGGCAGATACCGGGCTTGCCGCCGCCGCGTCCGTTCAGGGCGGCGTTGAGGGCTTTGGTCAGGGCGCGGACGTCGCCGTCGGCCGGCGCGATGCAGTAGCCGGCGCCTGCTCTCGGAGCCCCTTAGGGTGGCAGTAGCCGGTGCCCTTCTCGCTGGGCGTCAGAGTGGCGCAGAGACCGGTGGTGGCCTCGCTCAACCGTGCGGCCAGACGGTGCAGGCCGTCCGGGTCGAGGCCGGGGACGGTGCGGATGGCCGTTTCGTCGGGGCCAAGCTGTGCGGCCAGTGCATCGAAGAGCTGACTGCACAGGCCGAAGTGGGCGAATTTCAGGGCCGTGTACTCGTCGTACACCCGGTGGACCGCCACGGCGGTCTGGTCGGCCTTAGCCGAGAGCAGTGCGCCGATGTCGGCCTGACGGCTCCGCATGGCCTGCGCTTCCCGCGGGGCGGCGCCGCCGCAGACGACGCTGAGCCGGACACCGCCCTTGTAGTTCTCAGAGGTGAGGATCTTGATTTGTCCCACCTGTCCGGTGGCGGCGGTGTGGGTGCCGCAGCAGGCGCAGACGTCCGCACCCGGGATGGTCACGATGCGCACCTGCCCGGCGATCTCTTTTTTGCTGCGGTAGGTCAGCGCCGCCAGCTCTTCGGGGGTGGGGTAGGTGATGAGCACCGGCACATTCTCCCAGATGATGCGGTTGGCGGCAAGTTCTGCCTCCCGCAGGCCCTCGGCGGAGATGGGGACGCTGGTGTCCATCCGTACGGCGTCAGAGCCGATATGGAAGCCCACGTTCTCCGCCCCGAACATCTGGTGCAGGATGCCGGAGAGAATGTGCTCGCCGGTGTGCTGCTGCATCTTGTCGAAGCGCCACTCCCAGTCGATGGTGCCGGTGACGGCGGCACCGGGCTGTGCGGTCTCGGGCAGGGCATCCACCGTGTGCCAGATGATGCCGTTCGTCTCGTGGACGTCGGTGACATTAAGCACCGTGCCGTCGGCGAGGGTCAGCGTGCCTCTGTCGGCGGGCTGACCGCCCCCTTCGGGGTAGAACACCGTGCCGTCCAGCGCGATGCGCCCGCCGCCCGTCTTTGCGTCCGCCTCTGCGGCCAGGATGACCCCGGCGGCAGTCTTGCGGAATGCGTCGTTCTCAAAATATTTTTCCGTGCGCTGCATGGCACGATACCTCCTGCAATAAAAACGATATTATCCCACTATAAAACTAAGTATACCACGTTTTTTGCCTGTGGAAAATAGTCTTCGCTTATGTTATGATAGGAAACAGCATAGACCCAAACGGAATATAAAGCGAGGAAGGTATCATCATGCGTGAAAGTGGAATCCTGATGCCGGTGTCCAGCCTGCCCGGCCCCTATGGTATTGGCTGCTTTGGCGCCGAAGCGCTCAAGTTCGTGGATTTTCTGGCCGCTGCGGGCCAGCACATCTGGCAGCTGCTGCCCCTCAGCCCCACCGGCTACGGCGACAGCCCCTACCAGAGCTGCTCTGCCTTTGCGGGCAACCCCTACTTCATCGACCTCGACGCTCTCAAGGCCGACGGCCTGCTGACCGCCGCCCAGCTCAAGGCGGAAAAGTGGGGGGATGACCCGCTTTCGGTGGACTACGGCACTCTCTACACCAGCCGCTATAAGGTGCTGCGCACCGCCTACGCCGCATGGCGCGAGAAGTACGCCGGTCTCCACGGCTGCGCCCACTACTACCCCGACGACTACTACGCTTTCGCCCTTGCCAACGACAGCTGGCTGAATGATTACGCCCTCTACATGGCCCTCAAGACCGCCAACGGCATGAAGAGCTGGACTGAGTGGCCCCGGGAGTACCGCCTGCGGGACGCCGCCGCGCTGGCAAAGTTCGCAGCAGAGCAGGAAGAGGAGATCGGCTTCTGGAAGTTCCTGCAGTACGAGTTTGCCACTCAGTGGAAAAAGGTCAAGGACTACGCCAACGCCAAGGGCGTGAAAATTCTCGGCGACATCCCGATCTACGTCTCTGCCGACTCGGTGGATGCATGGGTGGGCGGCGAGCTCTTCGAGCTGGACGCGCAGGGAGGCTTTGCCCGCGTGGCCGGCTGTCCGCCGGATTACTTCTCCGCAGACGGCCAGCTCTGGGGCAACCCGCTGTATAACTGGCCGTATCATAAACAGACGGGATACGTCTGGTGGATCCGGCGTGTCCGCCACGCCCTCGGCATCTACGACCTGCTTCGCATCGACCACTTCCGCGGCTTCGACACTTACTGGGCCATCCCGGCGGGCAGCCCTACCGCCTGCACCGGCAAGTGGGAGATCGGCCCCCGGATGGACTTGTTCCACGCACTGGAAGCTGCCCTCGGTAAGCTGCCCATCATCGCGGAAGATCTGGGCGAGCTGTTCCCGAGCGTCCGCGAGCTGCTGGCCGACAGCACCTTCCCGGGCATGAAAGTTTTGCAGTTCGCTTTCGGCGGCGGCGACAACGAGTATCTGCCCCACAACTACGTCAAGAACAGCGTGGTCTACCCGGGTACCCACGACAACACCACCCTCACCGACTGGTGGGAGAACGCCGTCACCGTGGTGGCGGTCACAAGCGCCAGTACCGTCTCATCGACTTCAAGCGTTGGGACAAGGACGGCGTGCCGGCCAAGGTCGCTCACATCGAGTACGACCCGAACCGTACCGCCCGCATCGCGCTGCTGCGTGCGGCCCTCGGCTCTGTGGCTGACCGGGCCATCATCCCCATGCCCGACTGGCTGGGCCTGGGCGCAGAGGCCCACCTGAACACCCCCGGCAAGCTGGGCGGCAACTGGACCTGGCGTGCCGCGGAGGGCTTCGACGCAGAGCCTCTGGCCAGCCGTATCCAGGCCGAGTGCGAGGTCTACTGCCGCGCCAAGGAGCCGGTCGAAAAAGAGGCAAAAACCTCAATTTGACGGGAATGTAAAAAATCTTTTTGAAAATTGTGCGTTTTGCTGGTAAGCGCCCCGCCGTCGTGGTATAATCGCACAAGATGAAGTCAGATATAAGACTTATTTTCACAGCTATACACTGGCCATGAAAACAGGCTCGACTGTGAAAAGGCAGAGCACCGGGAAGGAAGACCCGGTGTATAAAATGGGGAAAAACGCATGAAAAATGAATGGACTGAGCAGGACTTGCGGCAATTCGTCGAAAGTTCGCGGCCTGTGTTTCAGGATGTGAGCCTGACGCAGGTGGACGAGGACGCCGACCGCTGCTGGCAGGACGACGGCCTGATGGTGGACTACGAGCTGCGCGGCGGTCAGGTGGACTGTGTGCTGCGCCGCTGTGTCGTGGCCGACGGCAAGGTGTGGCAGCTGCAGATGACGGCCCCTCTGGCTGGCAATGATCTGCCCGAAGACCGGATGACCCCGCGGGAGCGGGAGATGTGCCGCGACGACATGAACCACGACTTTGTGACGGGGGTGTTCAACCGCCGCTACTACGAGACGGAATTCTGCACGAAACTCGATGAGTGGACCGACTGCCACCGCTGCGCGGCGCTGGCGCTGGTGTCCATCGACGGCGCAGAGAAGCTTTCCGCGCGGGAGAGCGACGCCGTCATGGGTCAGCTGGTCTGCTTTGTGGCAAACCAGTGGAAAAAGCACTTCGACCAGCCTGCTGAGCGGGTGGTCTGCCGCCTGAGCGATACCTTGTTCGCCATCGGCTGTGCCGACCGCACCCGCCGTGAGCTGGAAGAGGAGCTGAAAGCCATCTACGCCGAGATGCCCAAGGAGTGTGTGGCCTCGGTGGGCCTGATGCGCCGGGTGCCGTTCACCCAGTCCATCGGCGTGGCCGGCACCCGCGAGGTGCGCTGCAAGAATTGGGATGCCCTCTATGACCTGTGCGAGAAGCGGCTGGCCGCTGCACAGACCGCAGGCGGAGACCGCATCTACGACGGCGAATAATGCATAAGAGTCCCCCTTTTGAGAGAAACTACCCTCAAAAGGGGGATTTTTGTATGGAAAACCAGAAAAACGACAATCTCAATATGCTGGAAGCCATCGTGCAGAACACCGAGATGGGGAAGAACACCCTCGACCAGCTCGTGCCGATGGCGGAGGATGAGCAGTTCAAGGCGGAGCTTCTGCGCCAGCGCAATATCTACCGCCAGCTCAATCAGGAGGCCCACGCCGCCATCGATGCCTGCGGCGGCTCGGCCCAGGGCCAGAGTGCCATGGCGAAGCTCAACACCAAGGTGAGCATCGGCATGAAGACCATCACCGACAAATCCACCCGCAACCTCGCCGAGATGCTCACCCAGGGCAGCGGCATGGGCGTCGTGGACTGCATCAAATCCCAGAAGGACTACCCCGACGCCGCGCCGGGGTCGAAGAGGCTGATGCAGAAGCTGCAGGATTTTGAGGAGGATAACAGGCTGAAGCTGGAGCAATATTTGTAACGGGAATAAGTTCTCTTTTGCGTGCCAAAAGAGAACCAGAAAAGCACCCGCTACTTTCGAGGCGCGGGAGGCACGAATCAAGGGCTGCTCGCCCTTGATAATCCCGAAGGAGTTGTCGAAGCCCAAAAATGCTAGCCGCTTCGCTAAACGCATTTTTTGGGCTTCTCCGGTTTACGGCTCCGCCGATGGTGTTACGCTTTCGCAGGACTTTACGTTCAGCAAGGGCGTAAAGTCTGCTGCGAAGCAGCAAATTGGAGAAACGAGAAAAAAGCGTTAAGCGCAGCGACTAGCTTTTTTCCGTTTCGACCTCATCTTCGGAATTGTTAAGGGCGAGCAGCCCTTAACTCGTTGCGGGGAGAGTGGAGTCCAGAGGTAGGGAGGGGGGAGTCGAAACACCCCTCCCTATCTCTGGCCCGCGCGGAGCGCAAAGCCATTTGCCTGAAAGAGAAAACTGCCCCGCGCTGCCAGCGCGAGATTCCACACAAAAGAGGAACGATAACCATGCAGAATATCGACCTGATTTGCGTCGGCAAGCTCAACGCGAAATACTTCGCCGAGGGCGTGGCCGAATACCAGAAGCGTCTGGCGGCGTTTGCGTCCTTCCGCATCATCGAGCTTCCGGAAGAAAAAATCGAAGAGAAGAACGCCTCCGACGCTGTGGTAAAAAAGGCGCTGGATAAAGAGGGCAAAGCCATCCTCGGCAGCGTCCGCAAGGGCGCGGCGATCGTCGCCATGTGCATCGAAGGAAAACAGATCTCCTCCGATGAGCTGGCCCAGTTCCTTGCCGACCGCGCAAACAGCGGTGCGGGAGATGTGGCCTTCGTCATCGGCTCGTCCCACGGCCTCTCGGATGAGGTCAAGCGCGCGGCGGCGCTCAAGTTCAGCATGGGCCGCATCACGATGCCCCACCAGCTGGCCCGCCTTGTTCTCACCGAACAGATCTACCGTGCCTGCACCATCAATGCCGGAATGAAATATCATAAGTAAGACTCAAAGCCCTCGCAGAAGCGGGGGCTTTTGTCGTCTGCGGAAAATTTCGTCAGACGCTTTATTTTTTACCATTTTTCTATATGATAAATCCGATTGTGTTGTTCCGGATGCGGGGCAAGGCTTTACAATCCCCGCAAAACATGATAAAGTAAAGATACTGTGCTTTTAACAGGAAAAGCACGCCCGGCTGCGGGGAAAGCAGCCGGGACAAATACACAACACGACACGGCAAACCAGCCGCGGACGGAAAGGATGTACTTACAATGGAACAGAGCGAAAAGACCCTTGATATGATCGTCAATCTCTGCAAGAATCGTGGTTATGTGTTCCCCGGTTCTGAGATCTACGGCGGTCTGGCCAATAGCTGGGACTACGGCCCTCTGGGTGTCGAGTTCAAGAACAATGTCAAGAAGGCATGGCTGAAAAAGTTCGTGCAGGAGAGCCCCTACAATGTGGGCCTCGATGCCGCCATCATCATGAACCCTCAGACCTGGATCACCACCGGCCACGTTGCCGGTTTCTCGGACCCGCTGCTGGACTGCCGCGCCTGCAAGGCACGCCACCGTGCCGACAAGCTTATCGGCGACGAGCACCCCGAGGTCAACGTCGATGCCATGAGCTTTGACGAGATGGACGCTTTCATCGCTGAACACGAGGATATTGTCTGCCCCGTCTGCGGCAAGCACGACTTCACCCCCATCCGTAAGTTCAACCTGATGTTCAAGACCGCCATCGGCGTCACCGAGGACAGCTCTTCCACCTGCTACCTCCGTCCCGAGACGGCCCAGGGCATCTTCGTCAACTTTGCCAACATCCACATAGCTCCATAATCGGAGTTTTTCATGGCATCTTTTTCTGAATCATACACACCACCCAGATAGTCTTGTGCTCCAATTGTTACTCCCTTATATACAAGGTTATGCCATTTGGAAGTGCTGTCATTAGTAAGATATGCGTGCATATCATAAAGTCTTTGTGTCAATGAATATTTTGTCTGTTTCAACCTTAGAAAATCAGTGAAACGATAAATATCATTAATCGTATGTTTCAATACAGCATACCAATCTGCTTTCTGAATAGTATAACGGAAAGAGAAAGAAAGACTGTCCCCTACATTCATCAATGAATTCTTCTCTCCCAACACAGGATGATAAAGTGTAGGCGAGAATTCCCCTTCCCGGTTCATAACCGACAATCCGAGTTGCCATTCCGCATGCATCTTTTTATCCTTCGACCAAGGATCTCTGCCAGTACCAGGTTCCGCTGTTACAGCAATAGTCACACCCTTTCTATCCGTTATCAGTGAGGATAATGTAGAAGCAGTACGTTCTCTTGCCACTACCGGTATGTCGGGGATTCCCTGACCATAGCCATACGCTTGTACAAAGTCTGTATTTATAGCATTCCCCTGAAATATTCCGGGAACGGTAGCCCATTGGAAATTATATTTATCTATTGAAACCAGCGAAGGGGTTGCCAAAGAATAATAACCTGTCTTCTTGGAATGCAATATAAAATCAACTTTTATATCATTCTGATGAAGAGAATCCATACACCATTTTTCCGTAATCCGCATCGTCTCATTTTCGTATCGGAAACAGATTTCTGTATCAGAAACACGTTTCACTGCCGAAGGATAAAAAACTATATTCTCTCCTGCTTTATTCATGGCAACAGCATTTGTGTTCTGTTGCCATGAAGGTATAATATAACGATATTGCGGAGCCGGGAAAAGAATCTCTTTTCCCGTATTATCATATAGTGCCTGTGGTGCCGTTTCCGGTTTTGAGGAAGCATATAAAACATTATGCTGATACTTAGCTATTTCCATTATCTCCCAACCATTCGTTCCCTTCACTTTCAACGTTTCTAATGTATATCCACCAACGCCCTTTTTCCATCCAAGTTCAAGTTGCTCATTAGTCAATCGCACAACGGACAATTCCTGGGCTGATAAAGCGATAGATAAGCTTAAAACTACGACTACAGAAAAATAGTTAATGAAATTCTTTGGCATCCCTTTCATTTTTATCAGTTATTCTTTTACTTCAATATTTAATTTCACTTGCGAATAATTACTTCCATCATACCAGTCAAATACAACCTTATAAACACCGGGAGTATTGTAAGTGTAGGTATAATCTTTGGAAGTAATACTATTTAAAGAGACTCCTTTATCGGGGGTACCTTTTCTGATATAAACAGGTTTGGAGATAACCCAATCGTCATTAGTTGGCTTATTAGTACCTCCTATTAACACTAACTGTTGAAGAGTTACATTCCAATTTCGGTTCGGATTTAAACAGTCAACAGCTGTCCACCAATCTTTTGTAGACATCTTCGCTAAATTACTCCTAAAACCTTCCGGAGAAATCAAGTCCATTTCGAACGTTCTGACAATCCAATCATTCCGTTTCTCTACAGCTTCCTCTTCATCTTTATGATGAAAAGCCACAAATATCAGAGCATTAGGATCATCACCAGCAGCTTCTTTCAGACTAACTTCACCTGAAAGCGTTTTATCTGCTCCTGTCGAGAAAGCAAATTTATCTGACAAATCAACCCACGTAGCAGCTTCTACATGTCCCTTTTCGTACACACCATCAAAATCTGTTGATATTTTAAACTTTAAAAGTTGATCCACATCATAACGCACCCATGTCGAAAAATTCACCACGATGTCATTATCCGCATAAAACCTTTCTCTGAAAGCAAAGTTATGTCCACTTTCTCCGGAATAGAAAACTACATTGCTGGCATTATTACCTGTCAAACTAAACGTTATAGGCTCTCCTACCTTACATTCCACTTTATCCGGCAAGACACTCAACGAAGCAGGAATCTCTTCTTCTACTTTACCTTGCACCTCCACAGTAAGCTTCGTCAATGCATGATCAT
>OGUK01002459.1_pt1 | contig 10063 bp, 12 predicted proteins | sample 1553151 | NCBI WGS metagenome assembly OGUK01 (sample SAMEA2580208, study PRJEB22360) | human gut metagenome | biome: human gut; feature: human-associated habitat; material: faeces | place: Denmark | collected 2008/2010
GCGTGGCGCAGAGGGACTGGTCGCCCCGGGTAACCCCCGCAAAGCCAATCGCTTCGTCACTCTCGTAGGCGGGGATTTCGCTGAAATACTGTACCGGGTGCTTAACGTAGCACAGCGCGCCGAGATACTGCTGATACGTCCCGTCTGCGCGGCGGAAGCCCGTGCGGTTGCGCGCCATTTTGCGAATCGTCATTTTGCTGATGACCTGTTCGCGGAGAACGCCCTGCGCAAACTTCACCATGTCGCCCTGCGTGGAGAACAGCCCGGCGTGTCCCATGATTTCGGGATACAGCTTCGCCGCCTTCGGGTCATGCGGGATACCCGGCTGCGCGTCGGTGCGCAGAATGTGTTTTCCCTGCTCAATGCGGTGTTCGCCCCGGCAGGAGATGCAGTCCACTCTGCGTTCTTCCGGCACATGCAGAAACGTTTCCGCCATTTCCAGCGGACGCAGGATGCAGCGGGTCAATTCCGCGCCGTACTCGCTTTGCGCCGCGCCTTCAATCACGTCCCGGATGACCATGGCGTGGATGTCGGAATACGCACGCCCGCGGATTTCCCCTGGCTGCACCGCCCAGAGCTGCTGTTTCGCGGCTTCGGGCGTTTTTTGCGTGTCGATGCGCTCCGGGGTTGTCAAGCCGATTTCAAACCCCAGCACCTTTTCCACCGGCATGTCCGACAGATAGCGATACTGCGGCGCGTAGTCCGTCACCGGGCAGGTTAAATCCGCCCCTCTTCCCAGAGCCGCATGGTCAGCAGCCCCGTAAACAATTTCGTCAGGCTCGCCAAATCAAACAGCGTCCTGTCCGAAACCGGCGTTCCCTGCTCGTTGATAACGCCGCCGCGCGCCTGAACACAAAGCCCCGCCCCTCCGCACGTCACGGACAGGCAGGGCAGAATCTTTGTTTCCTCGGTGAAATATCGAACCGTATCCTGCAAGGTCATTGTGTTTTACTCCAATCCGATGCGGGTGCACGCCACGCGCCCCTCCACCAAATCGCTCAGCCGATGGCGCGCATGACCTATGATGACCATCTTTCCCTGCCGGGCGGACTTGAGCGCGTATTCCAGCTTGGCTTTCGCGCCATTCGCCCCCGCGCGGGACGCCCCGACGCAGCTTTCCTGCAGCTGACGCACCTTCTCCTCCAACTCTTCCATGCTTTTCGCCGTCACCTGCTCCACCAGCGTTTTGGGGTCGGTGGGGTCGCGATAGATGCCCTCGGTGGAGGTCATCAGCACCAGCTTTTTCGCATGGACGAGGTTTGCAATCACCGCCGCCGTTTCGTCGTTATCCACGCACTCTCCCACTTGGTCGCCGTGGCGGCGGCGGATGGCTAATTCCATCTTGCGGTTCTCTTCGTCGCTGACAGGGTCGTTGTAATTGACAATCGGAATTGTTTTCTGCTGCGCCGCGCGAATCAGCAGCCGCCGGATATGTTCGCGCTTCTCCGGGTCGTTGAAGTGCGTGTGCTCCACCAGCAGCTGCCGCACGCCGTATTCCTGATGGATAAACTGCCGGTAGTTCTGCATCAGGATGCTCTGCCCCTGCGCGGCATAGTCCGCCTTTATCTCGTCGTCGCTGCCGCAGAGTTCACACCCGGTACGCTTCAGGTAGTCCAGCCGCCCGATTTCCGTCGCGCCGGACGTGACCCAAATCATGCCGGGCTTGAGTTCCGCGCCCAGCCGGGAAAAGATGTTGTAGTCAATATCCTTGTCCTCTTTGCGAATCAGCGCCATCGAGCCGATTTTGCCGACAAGGTCAAACTGGTAGTCCATCATCGCTGCTTTTTCCCCCCAAAGTTTTGGGTTATTTCCGCTGCTTCAGCACGCTTTCGCCATCCACATAGGTGATGTGGAGTTCGCGCTTTCCCTGCTGCCAAATGCTCGAACAGGCCAGGTGCTTCTGCCCAATATGGCGGTCAAGCCAGCGAACCAGCCCCGGGTGACGCGCTTTCAGCCCCTTGTGTATGATGATATACTCTACGTTCTTCAAATTTCCCTCTTCCTGCAGGATAAACGAGCGCATCGGCGCGCTCATCATGCCGCAGATAACAGGAATCATCAGAATGATGCGGTCGTATTTAGCAAAATCGACATTATACAGGTCGATTTCCATTTCCTTTCGTGTCAGGGTGCAGTATAGGTAATGCAGATATTCCCGCGCCGTTCCTCGATACGCCATCGGCACGATTTCCAGCCGCGACGTATTCTCCATTTCGTGTGCCAGTCTGCGCGCCGTACACGCAGTACGACCCGTTCGGGAGTAAAACACGATCAGTGTTTTCAATGCATTTACCTTTCATCATGGATGCCCGCGCATCCGTTATAACTATTTCAGATTGAAAGTTTGCAGCTCATCTTCAGCCGGGAATAGCATCATGCGTAAATGTTGAACATGGTTGTGATGAGCTTCTGCAGCCCATACATGCCTGCCTGATAGCCGTGGCTGTTGTCCAGCGTCGCATCCGCCGCCTTGCGGTAGAGTTCAATCCGCTCGTGGTACAGCCGTTCCACTTCACCCAGCCCCTTCTGTGCCAGCAGCGGGCGGCGGTTGAGCTTGATGTCGCCCATAATTTCCTCCAGCGGACGATCCAGCAGCACAATCACGCCCGTGTTCCGCATGATTTCGCGGTTCACGTCGCGCAGCACCAAGCCGCCGCCGGTGGATACGATGCTTCCCTGCTCCCGCGACAGCTCAATGAGCATATTCGTCTCCGCGTTGCGGAACGCCTGCTCGCCGTAGTGCGCGAAAATGTCGCTGGTGGAGCAGCCGACAGACTGCTCAATGCGCTGGTCGGTGTCGATGAAGGGCAGCCCAAGGTTGCTGGCGACACGGCGGCCCAAAGAGCTTTTGCCGCTGCCCGGCATCCCGATGATGTAGACGTGTCGATTAAGCATGGTTCGCCTCCCGAAGCAGCTTTTCCTGCTCCTGGCGGCTGAGCGCCATCATCTCCCGGTACAGCGCCTGCACTGCCTCCACCAGTGATGCATCCGTCAGCATAGCCGCGCGGCTTTCCAGCACCTGCGCTTCGCGGCTGGCATCCAGCACAGGCTTCCCCTGCGCCAGCTTTGTCCGCGCCACTTCCCGGCAGAGCGTCATCCGCCGCTCGAACAGCTTTACCATCTCCCGGTCGATTTCATCCAACTCCTGCCGGATCTGTGCAAGTTCCCGCATTCTTTTGCCCATCCTTGCTGACAGCGCGCGCTGCCGTCTTATGTTTCCTTGCTGCCATTATAGCGTATTCCGTCCGTCTTGGCAAGCAAAATGCGCATTTTCCTGCACTATATCAAACAATGATAAGGGTTTATTGAATTTCGTGCGCATTTTTTCATCCGTTTTCCCAAGCTCTTGCAATTTGTTTCGTGTTTTTCTTACTTCGCGCAGTCCAGCGTGAACGCGAACGCCGCGCCCGCCTCGTCGCCGGTGTCCATCAGCGTAATCTTCTGCCCGTGCATTTCCATGATGCGCTGGCAGATGCTCAGTCCCAGCCCTGTGCCTTTGCCGGACGTGTGCGCCTTATCCGCCGTGTAGAAGCGCTCAAAGACGTGCGGGCGGTCTTCCGGCGAAATGCCCACGCCGTTGTCCTGCACGATGACGGTGCAGATGCCCTGATTCACGCGCACGCTCATGCGAATCACACCGCCGTCGGGCGTGAACTTAATGGCGTTGTCCAGCAGATTGACCGCAACCTGCTCGATGCGGCTTTCGTCCGCGTTGACCATGCAGGGTTCGGGGGCGAAGTCGCATTCCACGTCCATCTTCTTCGCCTCCAAGTCGCCTGTGCGGTGCAGCAGCACGCGCGAAAGCAGCTCGCAGATGTCGAAATTCGTCTTGTTCAGCGCCGCGTCATCCTTCTCCAAGCGGGAGAGCTTGAGCAGGTCGCCGATGAGGTTCTTCAATCGCGTCGTCTCGTCGGAGACAATCGTCAGGTACTGCGGATAGTCCTCCTGCCCGATCGTGCCGTCGCGCATTCCCTCGACGTAGCCGGAAATCGCCGTAATCGGGCTTCGCAGCTCGTGGGAGACGTTCGCCACGAACTCGCGGCGGCGCTCCTCGGCCTTGCGCTGCTGCGTGACGTCATGGAGCACGACGAGCACGCCGCCGCGCTCTTCATCGGAAAAGGGCGCGAAGTACAGCTCGACCGTGCGCTCGCCGACCGTCAGCTCGGAGGCGACAAAATCGCTGCGCTGCATGGCCATCACCGTTTCAAAGGGGCACAGCGGCTCGAAGAGGTCGGCGTAGACGCACTCGTCCGCGCTGCGCTCCAAAAGCTCGCTCGCGGCGGGGTTGCAGTGGATGAGCGCGCCGTCGCGGTCGTAGGCGACCACGCCGTCGGTCATGTGGAGAAAGAGCGTGTCGAGCTTGTTGCGCTCGTCCTCCACCGCCTCGAGCGTGGAGTGCAGCACGCTTGCCATGTCGTTGAACGTGGTGGTGAGGATGCCGATCTCGTCGGTGGAGTCGACCTCGAGCTTTTCGCTGAAGTCGCCGCTTGCCACGCGCTCGGCGCCCTCGGTCAGCTTTTCGATGGGATTGATCATCGTTTTGCTCAGCAGGAAGCTCAGCAGCACGGAGATCAGAAGACCCACGAGCAGCGCCTGCAGAATGATGATGAGCAGCTCGCTGTTGAGGCTGGAGACCGTGCTGCGGTTGTCGCGGATGTAGATGATATAGCTGTTGTCGCCGCCGGAGATGGGGATGGCAACGTCCATGTAGCCGGCCGCGATGTCGCTCTCGTCGCCGACCTGTCCGTTGCGGGCGGTGAGGAGATTCGCGGTCTGCTCGAGCTTTTCGCCGCCGAGCTCGTCGCTCGCGGCGAGGCATTCGCCGCTCGCAGCGTCGAGAATGTAGTAGTTGCGGCTGCGCGAGTCGATGCCGAGCGTACCGGAATAGGTCTCGAGCATGGACTGCATGACCGCCACGCCGCCCTCCTGCGCGGCCTCGGCGCGCAGGGAGTTGACGAAGTCGGCGTTGCTCTCGCCGAAGGTCTCGCCCATCTGCGAGTAGAAGTCGTCAATGTAGAAGTTGGTCACGCTGGTCATCAGGAACGCGCCCACCACCGCCATGAGCGAGGTGATGAGCAGCAGCATGATGAGCACTAATTTCATGTGCAGCGAGCGGAACACGGCAAAGCCTCCCTTCTGCCCGGATGGGGAAGATCACAGCGTGGAATAATAGTAGCCCACGCCGCGGCGGGTGAGGATGTAGCGGGGCGAGGCGGGATCGTCCTCGATCTTCTCGCGCAGACGGCGGACGGTCACGTCCACGGTGCGCACATCGTCGCCGACGTAGCCGTAGTTCCATACCTGCTCCATCAGATCCACGCGGGAAAAGACCTTGTCGGGGTGGCTGGCGAGGAAGGTGAGCAGCTCGTACTCGCGCTGCGTCAGCTCGATGGGCTTACCGTTCTTGAAGACCTGAAAGCGGTCCGTATTGATCGTCAGGGCGCCGCCCGCGCTCATGCCGCTCTCGGCGGCTGCGCCGGAGACCATCGCCGTGCGGCGGATGGTCGCCTTCACGCGGGCCATCAGCTCGCGCATGGAAAAGGGCTTGGTGATGTAGTCGTCCGCGCCGATCTCCAGGCCGAGGATCTTGTCCTCCTCCTCCTCGCGGGCGGTGAGGATGATGACGGGCACGTTGTCGCCCTCGGCGCGCAGAGCGCGGCAGACGTCAAAGCCCATCATCTTCGGCATCATCACGTCGAGCAGGATGAGGTCGGGCTTCTTCTCGCGCGCGAGCGCGAGACCTGCCTCGCCGTCGTAGGCCTCGAGCGTGGCGTAGCCCTCGCGCTGGAGGTTGAAGCGGACGATGTCCACGATGTTCACCTCGTCCTCGACGATGAGGACGGTTTTTTTCGGCTCCATGCTCATTTCTCCTCCTTTTTGCGTGTGCGCAGGGCGTAGACCTTCAGCACGCCCGCGACCGTCTTGCCGTCGCGGAGGTCGCCGGAGAGGCAGCGGTCGAGCAGCGCATCGAAGGGGACGCGCTCGAAGCTGATGAACTCGTCCTCATCCGGGTGCTGGGAGCCGAAGGTCAGGCCCGTGGCCATGTAAAGGTGCAGTACCTCCGTGAAGCCGCCGGGGGAGGCGAGGATCTCGCCGAGGGGGGTGAGCGTCTCGCAGCTCGCGCCCGTTTCCTCGCTCAGCTCGCGCCGCGCGGCGGCGGCGGGGTCCTCCCCGCGCTCGAGCTTGCCGGCGGGGATCTCCTCGAGCACGGTCTGGAACGCATAGCGGTACTGCTTCACGGTCAGCACGTTGTCGTTCTCGTCGATGGCGACGACGGCGACGCCGCCCGGGTGGTCGATCACCTCGCGCGTGGTGAGATGGCCGTTGGGCAGACGCACGGTGTCCACGCGCAGGTCGACGATGCGCCCGTGGAAAATTTCCTGACGGCTGACAAAGGTTTCTTTTAATTCCATGGATATCACTCCTTAATCCTCATGAAGCACCAGATAGTCGGTGTAAACAGAACTTACTCCGCTTTGCAGCAGGGCTTCGGCCGTTTCTCTGTCGTTTACTGTATGGACATAGCAGCGCACGCCGCTGTTCTCCGCGATGGCGGCGTAGGACGGCCGCCACAGCCAGCTCCACATGGTCACGCCTTCGATGCCGTTTTCCCGGCAGAAGGTCAGCCGCTCGCGGAGGGCCTCCTCGGTGTCGTTGAAGCCCTCGGCGTAGAACGTATAGATGTAATGCGGGAAATGCCCGAGATGATCGACCACACGGAACATCAGCGGGCTATAGACCTGAATGACCATACGGTCAAAGAGATACGAGAGCCCCAGCTCGTGCGCGTCGTTCAGCATGGCGGTGAACTGCGCGGTCACGACCTCGGCGTCCGTAAATTTGGTGTCGGTGACGATACAGATATCCGGATACTCCTCCATCAGGAGCAGCAGGTCGCGGAAGCTCATGGGCGTGTACCTTTCCAGAAGGGGCGCGGCGAGAAACGCATCGCGCGTGGGGATCGACAGCTCGCTGATCCCCTCCTGCCAGCCGCCGCGCCAGTCGTGCCGCAGGACGACCTGCCCGTCGCTCGTCATGCGCAGATCGACCTCGAATACCCGCGCCCCGCGCGCGTAGTAGCGATCGAAGCCTTCGCGGCAGTTGAGCACGGAGGTCCCGCTCAACTGGCCGAGCCCGTGCATGACGGTGCGGGAGGAGGCCAGGATCTCCTCCGCGCTCAGCTCGCCCGCGGGCCGGGCCTTCTCTTCGGTGACCGGCGGAGCGGCCGGGGCTGTCAGCACGGAAAGGCAGGCAAAGCTTATCAGAAGCAGCGTCAGCGCACGCAGCAGCGGCGCGCTGACGCGGATATGGACAAAATCGCCGATGACGGATCACCTCTTAAAACAGGTAAAAAACCACCTTATATTACACCATAAAGCACCGAGAATTTCAACAGAGAAATCAAAATTATTACATTTTGATTACAGCCCTTGTACGTTGGGCAGAATCATGGTATACTGAAACCCGCCTTGAAGGAGAGGGGGCACTGTGCCGTGGAGAAAAAGGGAATCAAGATCGCGGCGCAGAACCGCAAGGCCTATCACGACTACTTCGTGGAGGACCGTCTCGAGGCCGGTATCGAACTGAAGGGGACGGAGGTCAAGTCCATCCGCGCGGGAACGCTCAACCTCAAGGACAGCTACTGCGTCGTGAAAAACGGCGAGGCCATGGTCTACTCCATGCACATCTCGCCCTACGACAAGGGCAACATCTTCAACCACGATCCCGACCGCCCCAAGAGGCTGCTGCTGCACAAGCGTGAGATCAACAAGCTCCACGCGTTCGTCAAGCAGGACGGCTACGCCCTCATTCCACTCTCGGTCTATTTCAAGGACGCGCGCGTGAAGGTCGAGCTGGGCGTGTGCAAGGGAAAGAAGAACTACGACAAGCGCGAGGCATCCGCGCAGCGCGACGCAAAGCGCGAGATCGACCGCCACATGAAAAACTACCGATAAAAACGGAGAAGCGAAGCGATGAACGAAGAGAGAGAAAACGGCCGCTTTGACCCCGCCGATTTTATTCCGGCGGACGCGCAGCCGAAGGTTGCCGTGTCCTGCGAGCTCGAGGAGCCGCCGCGCGGCAGCGCCCTGACCGGCATCCTCGGCGCGCTGTTCGGCGCGCTCGTGGGCGCGGTCCCCTGGTTCCTGACGAGCACCTTTGCCGACTTCTTCGTCGGCTGGCTGGGCTTCCTGGTGGGCGTCGCAGCCTGCTGGGGCTACCGCCTGTTCAAGGGCCGCCGCTCCACACGCTTTGCCATGGCGACGGTGATCGTCTGCTCGCTCCTCGCGCTCTTTGCCGCGGAGATCGCCTCGTGGATGTACGTCCTCTGCTCCGATCCCGAATGGCAGGCGGACGCTGCGTGGTACGGCATCCCGGTCGCGCAGTTGGCGTGGGAATCCATTCTCATGCCGGAGAACTGGGGCATCATGGCACCGTCCATGCTCATGGGCATGGTCATCGGCGTGCTGGGCGTGGTGTGCGTGAAGCAGAAGGTCCTCGCCTACACCGACCCGGAGCGCGCGGCGCAGATGGCCGCGCACACCGCGCAGAACGGGCTGGCTTCCTCCGCCGCGCAGACGGCGCAGGCGAACGCCGCGGCGGGCTTTGCCGTGCCGCAGAGCTTCACCGTGCGGGATAAGAAGTGGGTCAGGGTGACGGTGCGTATCGTGGGTGTGCTGATCGCCGTTTTCTTTACCGCCCTGCTTGCCGGTGTGATCGGCAGCTCGATCGACGAGCCAGAGGGCTGGTCGCTTGCCGAGACGGTGGGCTTTTCCGCTTTCGCGCTCGTTTTTGCGGTGTTCGGCGTGTTCCTAATCTTTCTTGTCCGGCGCAGGCTGGTGGTCGAGGGCGGCGTGTTCAGCTACCTGCCGACCTTCGGCAGGTCCCGCGCCTTCCGCCTGGCGGACATTGCGGGCATGACCATCGGGACGAACGGCCGCAGGCTGGTCGGACAGGATGGCCGGACGCTTGCCCGCTTTGAGGACAATCAGGAAAACAGCGCCATCCTATTGCAGTATCTCAGCGAGCACGGCGTCGGCCTGCTCGTGAAATAAAAAACCGAACGCGCCGCGGCGCGAGACAAGGAGAACGAATATGTCCAATCCCATTGTGACCATCGAGATGGAGAGCGGTGCGGTGATGACCGGCGAGCTCTATCCCGAGCTGGCCCCCAACACCGTCAACAACTTCATCGCGCTGGCAAATTCTGGCTTTTATGACGGCCTCATTTTCCACCGCGTCATCCCCGGCTTCATGATCCAGGGCGGCTGCCCGCAGGGCAACGGCATGGGCGGCCCGGGCTATGAGATCGACGGCGAATTTTCCGCCAACGGTCACAAGAACGACCTCAAGCATACGCTGGGCGTGCTCTCGATGGCGCGCACGATGGCGCCCAACAGCGCCGGCAGCCAGTTCTTCATCATGGTCGCGGATGCGCCGCACCTCGACGGGCAGTATGCCGCGTTCGGCAAGATCACGGACAACGCGCAGGCCGCGGTGGACATCTCCCGCGTCAACCGTGATATGTTCACGGATAAGCCGAAGAAGCCGCAGACCATCAAGTCCATTCGCGTGGACACGCAGGGCGTGGAGTATCCCGCGCCGGAGAAGCACTAAGACATTTTTCATTTGCTTTCGCAGACCTAAAGAAGCAAGCATTCCGTTCGCGGTGTGAAGGGAACGCCGTTCACACCGCTCACACGGGGGCGTACCGGTTTCGACGGGGGTGTGGAGGCAGGATAAGCGGGCGGAGGCGCCTGGTCTCCATAAAACGGGCAACTTATAAATTAAAGAACAACAACACTGTTGCTGTCGCTGCCTAATTAAGGCAGCCGTCTGAACCGGAGCGGCCGCGGGCCGGGGAAGGCGTCGTGAACGCGGCGTCCGTGAGGCGGGAAAGAGTTGACCCGCCCACGCATCATGACTCTACTGAAACGTAAGGTCTGTCAGGTGTCCTTACGCGGAGGGAATGCTTAGATCCTGACTGCGCCCGGAGAAAGTCCTGTTCAAGCGCTTTCGGACGCGGGTTCGACTCCCGCCGCCTCCACCAAAAATAAGGCCATCT
>OGUK01002461.1_pt1 | contig 10061 bp, 10 predicted proteins | sample 1553151 | NCBI WGS metagenome assembly OGUK01 (sample SAMEA2580208, study PRJEB22360) | human gut metagenome | biome: human gut; feature: human-associated habitat; material: faeces | place: Denmark | collected 2008/2010
AATGATGAGGAACTTCCTCAAATCTTTGAGGAACTGATTGCCGATCCGGCTTTTCGGAAAGCTGCTACCGGAGCTATACCGAACGTTCCATTTGAACTTCTGGCGCAGAAAATGCGTACGTGTAAGACGAAACTTGATTTCCAGAAAGCATTTTGTTATGGTATTTTGTGGAAGATAGCAGAAGAACATACAAATGGGCTGACATTAGATCACAATGCTTTGCCGAATAAGAAGAAAGCCTATACATATATTTCAAATCACAGGGATATTATCTTGGATTCAGGCTTCCTTTCTATTCTGTTGGTCGATCAGGGAATGGATACGGTAGAGATTGCTATTGGTGATAACTTACTTATTTATCCTTGGATAAAGAAGCTGGTGCGTGTCAACAAGTCTTTTATTGTTCAGCGGGCACTTACGATGCGCCAGATGTTGGAGGCTTCGACGCGGATGTCCCGATATATGCATTATACCATTGCAGAGAAAAATCAATCTATTTGGATTGCACAGCGTGAAGGACGGGCGAAGGATTCTAATGACCGCACGCAAGATAGTGTCCTGAAAATGCTGGCAATGGGAGGTGAAGGAGATTTGATAGATCGCTTGAAGGAAATGAATATTGCTCCGCTTGCTATTTCATACGAATATGATCCTTGCGACTTCCTGAAAGCACGGGAATTTCAGTTGAAAAGGGATATAGAAGGATATAAAAAAACAACACAAGACGACTTGATTAATATGCAAACCGGGCTTTTCGGATATAAAGGTAAGGTGCATTTTCAAGTTGCTTCTTGCATAAATGATGAACTGGAACAAATAGACCGCTCGTTACCGAAACCGGAGTTGTTTGCTGCTATTTCTGCTTGTATTGATCAGAGAATTTATCGTAATTACCGGATGTATCCGGGAAATTACGTCGCTTATGACTGGTTGAATGGGACGACAGAGTTTACCGGGATTTATTCGCAGGAGGAGAAACAGCAGTTTGTAGGCTATATTGAGCAACAATTGGGTAAAATAGAGATTCCTAATAAGGATGAAGCTTTTCTGCGTGAGAAGTTGTTATTAATGTATGCCAATCCATTAATAAACCATTTGCGTGTCGATGAGAATAAGAAAGTTACATATAGTCTGGTTTTGGGGATTACTTTTGCTGATGTCCGCTTGTGGGGAGGATGATTATTATTATCCGTCGGTTAAATTGGAATTTGTAACAGTGAAGGCTGGAACGGATGGTAGTATACAGACGTTGATACCTGATAATGGGGAAGCGTTGACTGTATCTAAAGATCGTACGGGTTCTGCTATTTCGCCAAATACTTCCAGGCGTGTAATGAGTAATTATGAAACGCTTTCGAACGGGCACACGGCTACAGCTGTGATTTATTCTTTGCAATCTCTTGTTACGCCGACACCTAAACCGGCAGATGATCCAACTTATAGAGACGGGTTAAAGCATGATCCGGTAGATGTTGTCAGTATCTGGTTGGGAAGAGGTTATCTGAATATGATTCTGAATCTCAAGGTTAATGGTGGTAAACAGCATGTTTTCGGCATAGTGGAAGATTTGTCCGAATTTGAAACAAATGGTACTGTAAATATGTTGTTGTACCATGATGCGAATGGTGATGAGGAGTACTACAATCGTCGTGCTTATCTCTCTGTTCCTTTGGATAAATATGCGGATGCAGAGAATCCCGGTCAAAAGATAACGATTAAGTTCAAATATTATACGTATGATAAGGACGGCACTGCAATAGAATCTGGTAAGTACTGTAACCCCGGATTTGAATATGTTCCGGATAAGAATTGAATAATAGAGTATGATGTTTAAAATGAATCAACTAGCTGTGGGATTATTTTTATTTCTCTCTTCTCTTTTCTCTTGTCAGCAGAAAGGAGATTTCAAGTCTATGAACGTGGATGATTTTGATAACCTCATTCAGAATGAGGATATACAGCGTTTGGATGTCCGTACTTTGGCAGAGTATTCGGAAGGACATATTGCAAAGACAATCAATATCAATGTAATGGATGATTCTTTTGCTTCAATGGCAGATTCGCTGTTGCAAAAAGATAAACCGGTAGCTGTGTATTGCCGTAGCGGCAAGCGGAGCAAAAAGGCTGCGAATATTCTGAGTGAGAAAGGGTATAAGGTCTTTGAACTTGATAAGGGATTCAATTCTTGGCAGGAGGCAGGCAAGGAGATTGAGCATTAGTCGATGTGGTGAAAAATATAGGTTTTAGACATGGATTAATTGGTTTGACGGTGTGGCGGTGATATTAATAGAGAATTGTCTATTCGTTTAGTCCATGTCTAAAAATAAAAAGTTGATCACTCTTTCTCAGCTTTAAGCTCTATTCCTATTACAAAATAATGGGGTATGTCTTTAAGGATTTCTGCTTTCATTTCCGGATCAATTTCTCTTTCTCCACAAAATCGGATGATGTCATGTTGCTTGTCCAGCCAAGCGGAACCATATAAAATTAAAGGAATTTTCAAATGGTCTGTGTCTTGTATAGGCTGAAATTTAAATAGGCGCGGGTAATAAATATAAGAGTGGTATTTTTCTATTGCCTGTAATTTTAATGGTGCACCACCTTTCATCGTTCCCGGTACATTAATAGTGCAAACTGAAGTCGAATCATTGGACTTTCTAAGATATATTGACATCTCTTTGATATTCTCCCATTCGTTCTTGCCTTCCGGAATATGTTTTATTTCCCGGAAAGCTTGACGATGTTCTTCTGGTACTGCATTTAAAGACTGAATGTTTTTCCCGAGTCTGATATTATGCACTTGTTTGGGGGATTTTCCATTTTCATACTCATCCATGTAGGCAGTGACCGTATATACTTTGTTCAGAAACTCTTTTAATTCAAAACGGAACATGTGAATGTCCATAGCTTCCAGTACATTATAGATGTCTTCTAATTGTGGTTCTGACTGTATTACTTGAGACTTTTTTTCTTGGGCATCTGCTATGCCTGCAACAACGCACAGGCATAGCAATATGATTATTAGTTTACTTTTGAACATGATGTTATAGACTTTCAAGTAATTTCTTTAAAACGACTGTCGCTGAGATCTCACGGTTAGCAGCTTCCGGGATAACGATAGATTGTGGACTTTCGATAACGTCATCCGTCACAATCATGTTTCTGCGTACAGGAAGACAGTGCATGAAGAAAGCGTTATTAGTCACCTCCATTTGTCGGTCGCTGACAGTCCATTCTCGGTCTTTACTCAATATCTGTCCGTAATTGTCGCCTGCATAGGCTGCCCCGTTCTTGGCATATATAAAGTCGGCTCCTTCGAAAGCCTTCATTTGGTCGTATTCCACCTTGGCATTTCCTACAAATTGTGGAGCCAGTTCATAGCCTTCGGGATGAGTAATGACGAAATCATAGTCGGTGGCGTTCATCCATTCGGCAAATGAGTTGGGAACAGCCTGTGGTAATGGACGCGGATGCGGAGCCCAAGTCATAACCACTTTCGGACGTACAGTTTTTTTGTATTCTTCGATGGTGATCAAGTCTGCGAAACTTTGCAACGGATGGCGGGTTGCTGCTTCCATAGAGAATACGGGGCGTCCCGAATACTGGATAAATTGATTCAGAATCGTTTCCTGATAATCGAAATCACGATTCTCGAAGCGTGCAAAAGAGCGTACTCCGATTATATCGCAGTAACATCCCATGACGGGGATGGCTTCCAGTAAATGTTCGGGTTTGTCGCCGTCCATGATAACACCGCGTTCTGTTTCCAGTTTCCATGCACCCTGGTTGATGTCCAACACCATTACGTTCATTCCCAGATTTAAAGCGGCCTTCTGTGTGCTGAGGCGTGTACGTAGACTGGAATTGAAGAAGATCATCATTAATGTCTTGTTACGTCCTAATTCTACATACTTGAAGCGGTCTTTTTTGATTTCAAATGCTTCTGCAAGGGCTGATTTTAAATCGCCGATGTCCTGTACACAAGTAAATTTCTTCATTTTATCTATCATTAATCGTTATTGTCCAATTGATCATTTGTCGTTTCCTCACTTTACCATCTGGTCTGTCCGTCGCCTTCGATCACCCATTTGTAGGAAGTGATTTCCTCCAGTCCCATCGGACCGCGGGCATGCAGCTTTTGAGTACTTATACCGATTTCAGCTCCCAGGCCGAATTGTGCACCGTCGGTGAAGGCGGTAGATACGTTGGTATATACGCATGCCGCATCTACTATCTTAGTAAACAAGGCGGCACGCTCTTTGTTTTCGGTCACGATACATTCGCTGTGCCTTGAACTGTTTTCTTGTATATGTCCCAGTGCGTCTTCAAAGCTTTTCACCGTTTTGACAGCCATTTTGTAATCCAGAAACTCTGTTCCGAAGCTTTCCGGAGTGGCAGGTTGCAGCAACTCAGCCGGATAATGTCCTTCCAGTGCCTGATAAGCCTGTGTATCTGCATAGATAGTAACCTTGCTTTCTTTCAGTTGATCGCAGAGCGCAGGCAAATCCCCCAGACGTTTCTCATGAATGATGGTACAGTCGAGCGCATTGCAGACACTGACACGGCGTGTCTTGGCATTATGGATAATATCCGCTCCTTTCCGGGTATCCCCGAACTCATCAAAATAAGTATGGCAGATACCTGCTCCTGTTTCAATGACAGGAATCCGTGCATTCTCGCGCACGAAATTTATCAGATTGCTGCTGCCTCTCGGAATAATCAGGTCTACATAGCCTACCGCATTCAGTAATGCTGCCGTAGCCTCTCTGTCTGCCGGGAGCAGTTCTACCATATGCGGGTTGACATGAAACTTTTCAAGTACCTTGTGAATGACGCTGATGATGGCACGGTTGGAATCGTCTGCGTCACTTCCACCTTTCAGGATACAGGTATTTCCACTTTTCAGGCAAAGGGAAAAGACGTCGAAGCTGACATTAGGACGCGCTTCATAGATGATGCCTATTACTCCGAAGGGGACACTGACTTTGGTCAGCTTCATTCCATTGGGGCGGGAGGTTTCCTTTAAAATCCTTCCCAGCGGGGAGGGGAGAGTGGCTACATTACGTGTGTCGGCAGCGATGCCTTTCAGCCTCTCTTCCGTCAGTTTTAACCGGTCGTACTTCGGGTTACTCTTGTCCATCCGTGCCAGGTCCTTTTCATTTTCTGACAGGATAAAGGGTGTTTCGGCAATGGCAGCATCAGCGACCGCGTTCAGTATCTGATTGATGGTGTCGTCGCTCAGCAATGCCAATTCCCGGCTGGCAGCTTGTACAGCAGCGAAAGTTCCGTTTAAATTTGTAGTCATTTGCTCCTTTTTACGTTTTATGTTTTTTATTCGATATACAGATAGTCGTAATGTACTACAGGCTTTTTGCCATGTTTGCCCATTGCTTCCCTGGCCTGTGCGGAGTCGCAGTTCGCTTTTCCTACACCAACCTGATTGCCCTGGAAGTCCATGATGCGTACAATATCGTCTTTCTCAAATTCGCCTTCGATGTGGGTGATTCCGACCGGAAGAATGCTGGCTGCCTTCTCCGAGCTGAGTATATCCGTGGCACATTCGTTAATATGGATTTCCCCTTTGGCGAATCCTTCGCTGTGGGCAATCCATTTCTTTACACTGGATACCGCCTCGGTGGAAGGGATAAAGCGCGTGCAAACCGTATCGTCCGGTTGTTGCAACAAGTCTACGAGAATATTATCCCGTTTTCCGTTGGCGATAATGACTGTAATCCCTTCGTCGGCTACCTTGCGGGCGATATTCGTTTTCGTCAGCATACCGCCACGACCGAAACTCGATTTGGTAGCCTGGATATAGTTGGATAAATCCTTTCCATGCTCGATCTCCCGAATGACAGCGGAGGCAGGATCGGAGGGTGAACCGTTGTAGATTCCGTCTATGTTACTCAGGATAATCAATGCCTGCGCATCCATCATGGAAGCGATCAGTCCGGAAAGCTCGTCATTGTCCGTGAACATAAGCTCGCTGACCGAAATCGTATCATTCTCATTGACGATGGGGATGACGCCGTTTTCGAGCATCACCGTCATACAGTTCTTCTGATTCAGATAATGGCGGCGGGTACTGAAGTTCTCTTTGGTAGTCAGTACCTGACCTACCGCAATGCCGTGTTCACGGAAAAGCTCATAGTAGCGGTTTATTAATTTAGCCTGTCCTACGGCGGAGAATAACTGGCGCTGGTCTACACTGTCGAGCTTTTTCTGCGGGTGTATCTCGCTGCGTCCCGAAGCAACAGCTCCCGAAGAAATAAGAATGATCTCTACTCCGGATTTATTTAATTCTGCTATCTGGTCAACGAGTGCCGACATACGGGTGACGTCCAATGTACCGTCACGGCGTGCCAATACGTTACTGCCTACTTTTACTGCTATTCGTGTAAACTCTTGTTTCATCCTTACTAACGATTTGAAAGTACAAATATAGAGCTTTTTGTCGATATGTTACAAAAACAGGCTGAAAAGAATTATCTTTGCAGCCTGACAGATAAAAGAAAAACAATGAAACATACGAATCCCCAAGTAGAACAAATGACCTCCTTTATCGTGATGGATGTATTGGAGCGTGCAAATGAATTACAGAAACAAGGTGTGGACGTTATCCACCTGGAAGTCGGTGAGCCGGACTTTGACGTTCCGGTTTGTGTGGCGGAAGCTGCTAAGGCTGCCTACGACCGGCATCTCACACATTATACTCACTCTTTGGGGAATCCGGAACTGCGTCGTGAAATAGCCGCTTTTTATCAACGTGAATATGGAGTCACCGTCGATCCGGATTGTATTGTCGTCACTTCCGGTTCTTCTCCCTCTATCCTTCTGGTCTTGATGTTGCTTTGCAACTCGGACAGTGAAGTGATTCTGTCCAATCCGGGATATGCGTGTTATCGTAACTTCGTGTTGGCTGCCCAGGCAAAACCTGTCTTGGTGCCTCTGTCCGAAGAGAATGGTTTGCAATATGATATAGAGGCGATCCGTAAGTGCGTTACTCCGTATACGGCAGGTATTTTTATTAATTCGCCGATGAATCCGACGGGTATGTTGCTGGATGAGAATTTCCTGAAAAGTGTGGCATCTTTGGGCGTTCCTATTATTTCGGATGAGATCTATCACGGACTGGTATACGAGGGACGTGCGCATAGTATTCTGGAATATACGGATAAGGCTTTTGTCCTGAACGGATTTTCCAAGCGGTTTGCGATGACAGGGCTGCGCTTAGGTTATCTGATAGCACCGAAATCCTGCATGCGTTCTTTGCAGAAGTTGCAGCAGAATCTGTTTATCTGTGCGTCCAGCATCGCTCAGCAAGCGGGAATTGCCGCATTGCGACAGGCTGACTCGGATGTGGAGCGGATGAAACAGATCTATGATGAACGCCGCCGGTATATGATCAGCCGCCTTCGGGAAATGGGATTCGAGATCAAAGTTGAGCCTCAGGGTGCCTTTTATATTTTCGCTGATGCACGTAAGTTCACTACCGACTCTTATCGCTTTGCATTCGATGTTCTCGAAAATGCGCATGTCGGCATCACTCCCGGTATAGACTTTGGAACGGGAGGCGAAGGATATGTCCGTTTCTCCTATGCGAATTCGCTGGAGAGTATCCGGGAAGGACTGGACCGTATCAGTCAGTATCTTTCTCGTTGCGGCTTCTGATCAGTTCAGTAGCGGCTTCGTACTGGTCTTCAGTGACCAGAACAGATACAGATGGAGCAATATAGGGGGCTAATGTCCCCATGATACCATCTTTAATGACGCAGCGGATGTCATTACTTTCCAACAATCCCTTGATAATTTCTGCTTCCCATGGCGAACCGGAGAATACTTCTATGGCCTTGCTATAATCTTCTTCTTTCATAATCTTATGCTATTTGAGGTTATGTATACAAATATAACAAAAAAGAAGGAAAGATTGATCAGCTTTCCCATATTTATTCGAGAGAGATTCTTTTTACGTCGATTTGCTGGTTCAGGAAGGAAGAGGCCGATTCGACAAACTTCTCTTCCGCCTCTGTGGTGTAAAACAGACAGCTGCCGTTTTGGGTGCATTTGGCTTTCATTTCCGGGTGTCTGCTCAGGTAGTCCTTCAGACTTTCGGCTACATATTCTCCTTGTGCGACAATGCGGATATGCTTCGGAGTGTATTCTTGTATCTTAGGGAGCAAGATAGGATAATGCGTACAGCCCAGAATCATCGTGTCAATTTCGGGATCTTTGGATAGCAGCTGGTTAATGTATTTCCGGATGAAATAATCAGCCCCTTCGTTCTGTGATTCATTATTTTCCACTAGCGGTACCCACATGGGGCATGCCATTCCGCTCACTTGAATATCCGGGAATAGCTTATGTATCTCCAATGGATACGATTCGGACTTGATGGTACCTGCTGTTGCCAGTACTCCGATATGACGGCTTTGAGTAATGTCGCCTATACACTCAACGGTAGGGCGGATAACTCCGAGTACACGGCGTTCAGGGTCAATGCCGGGCAAGTCATTCATTTGTATGCTGCGCAATGCTTTGGCAGAGGCTGTATTGCAGGCCAAGATAACGAGATGACATCCCATTTCAAACAATTTATTGACTGCCTGCAAAGTGAATTCGTACACGATTTCGAAAGAACGTGTGCCGTAAGGAGTGCGTGCATTGTCTCCCAGATAGACATAATCATATTCCGGCAGTGCCTCTCTTATCTTGTTGAGGATAGTCAGCCCACCGTATCCGGAATCGAAAACTCCGATTGGTCCGGGTGTATGAGATAGATGTTGCTTCATGACGAGTGCGGTTTTATATACGCAAAGTTACATGAAAAAAGGGAAAGAGAAAGAAGTATGATCTTCTTTTCTCTTTCCCTTTCGGTATTTTATAGCTTATAGCTTCTTATTTGATGCCGAGCTGTGTCTTTACCTTAGGAGTCAGATTAATACTTTGTGACTCATTAACGTAAGCAACCGGTGTTCTTGCAAGGTCGAAGATGTAGATTACGCCTTCGGCAGCACCTACAGCTTTAATTGCGTCGTCCAACTTTTTGTAGATAGGAGCCATTGCGTCAGCCTGAGCTTTTTGCATCTGCTGTTGAGCTTCCTGTTGGAACTGCTCTTGTCTTTGCATCATATCCTGCAGTTCTTTTTGTCTTCTCTCAGCGATGTTAGCAGGAAGAGAGTCCTTAGCGATAGCTTGCTGGAATTCCTGATATTTCTTGTTGAATTCTTCCTGAGTTCTTTGTAATTCGCTGGTCAGTTGTTTGTCTAGTGCTTCAATATCAGATTGTGCCTTAGCAAATTCAGGCATTGCTGAAACGATTTCTTGGGCATTAATATGACCGAATTTCAGATTTTGTGCAAATACACCCATTGGGAGTGCAAGCATCAATACAAGTGCAATTTTTTTTAGCATAGTTCTATAATTTATTTGAATGATTTTTAGTTATTTTCGATGCAAATGTATGAAATTAATTTGAATATCCTAATTTTCTCAGCACTTCATCACTAATATCAATACGTGGATTGGCAAAAATGATGCCTGCAGCAGAGGCTCTGTCGAGTACAAGGTCGTATCCGTGTAGTTGCGACAGTTCCTTTACGGCACCATATATTTCATCCTGAATAGGATTAATCAGCTTCTCCTGCATCTTAGCCAGTTCGCCTTCCGGACCGAAGTATTTGCGCTTCAGTTCGGCAGCGGATTTCTCTTTCGCTACAATCTCATCTTCCTTCTTAGTCTTCTGAGCCGCAGAGAGAGTAGAGGACTGAGCTTGATAGTCCTGGAACATCTTCTGTGCTTCCTTGGCAATTACCTCCACTTCGCTTTGATATTTCTTCGTAGCTTCCTGCAATTGCTCATTAGCGCTTTGATATGCCGGAATATTTTTCAGAATATATTCCGTGTCGATCAATGCAAATTTTTGTGCACTAGCTGCCATACTGATGGCAAACAGTAACATAATGGATAGAACAGACTTTCTCATGACGTTTAGTTTTTTGGTGATACATTTTAGAATTCTTGTCCTAAGATAAAGTGGAATTGGCTTCCTCCATATTGTTTAG
>OGUK01002472.1_pt1 | contig 9991 bp, 6 predicted proteins | sample 1553151 | NCBI WGS metagenome assembly OGUK01 (sample SAMEA2580208, study PRJEB22360) | human gut metagenome | biome: human gut; feature: human-associated habitat; material: faeces | place: Denmark | collected 2008/2010
AGCGTTTGCGGGTGATCCGCGGGGTTATCGCGCCCTGCCGCTGCTGGCGCTCACCTTCCTCGGCGCGATCTTCTTCACCGGAGGATTGATCTCGGTCGTCTCGAACATCCTCACGGGACGCATCGCCCGTTTCAGACAAGGCGAAATCCGCTACCGCTTCGACGGGCATATCGTCCTGCTGGGAGCCAACGACACGGCCGCAGGACTGATCCGCGAACTGCACGCCGAGCCGGAGAACCGCCGCCGCGACATCGTGTTGCTCACGCAGAGCGATGCGGAGGCTCTGCGCCGGAAGCTGCACGCCGAACTTTCGCCCGCCGAGGAGCGCCGCCTCATCATCCTCCACGGCCAGCGCGACTCGCGCGAAGAATTGGAGAAGCTCCACATCCACCGCGCCGACCGCGTCTTCGTGCTGAGCGACGACGGCGAACTGGAACACGACTCGGTAAGCATCAGCGCGCTGGTTCAGATTTCGGCGATTCTCGGCGCAGCGCACCGCCGCGATCCGCTGCCCTGCCACCTGTCGTTCGAATACCAGAGTTCGTTCCAGGTCTTCCAACTGGCCGATTTCGAAGAGGCCGAGCGGATGAAGAGCCGCATCCACTTCTCGGCGACCAATTTCCACGAGAACTGGGCGCAGCGCGTGCTGGTGTCGGGCTGCTGCAACTGCAACGGACGGGATATTCTCTATCCGCCGCTCGACCGCGACGGCATCCGGGCGCAAAGCGACCGCTACGTCCACCTGATCGTCGTGGGCATGAGCCGCATGGGCGTGGCGATGGGCGTCACGGCGGCCCACATCGCCCACTACCCCAACTTCGTCACACAGGGGATCCGCACGCGCATCACCTTCATCGACCCCGATGCGGAACGGGAAATGAACTTTCTCAAAGGCCGTTATGAACCGCTTTTCCGGTTGTCGCACCACACGCTGCGCAAATTCGACGCAGCCGGCAGCGAAACGACCAGCGTCCACACCCCGCAGGAGGATTTTCTGGACGTGGAGTGGGAATTCGTCGCAGGAGGCATCGAATCGCCCCACGTGCGCAAACTGCTCAAAGACTGGACGGCCGACGAAAAGGCGCTCCCCACGCTGGCGATCTGCGGCAACTCCGCACCGGAGAACGTCGCCGCCGCACTCTACCTGCCGCAACCGCTCTACGACCGGCAAGTTCCGATCTTCGTCTATCAGAAGGAGACGGCCACCATTCTCGAAATCGCCCGCCGTTCGTCCCGTTACCGAAGCGTATATCCGTTCGGCATGATGTGCGAAAGCTACGACGCCACACTCAAACAGCGCATCCGCAAGGCCAAACGCATCAACTACGTCTACAACCATTTCACCGATGCAAAAAAAGCAGCGAAAAAAGCAGCGGACGAACTCAATGAAAAGTTCGACTTCAAAACTTTCGCAGCCGGATTCAAAATTGCCGATTGGCCAGACGATAAGATCGACCAATACTGGAACGATCAATCGCTGGCGTTCCAATGGTCGAACATCTACGCCGCCAACGCCATCCCCGCCAAACTCCGCTCGCTGGGTATCGATCCCTGCCGTCCGCATCCGCTGGACGGGCAGGAGGTGGAGACGGCGGCCCGTGTGGAACACAACCGCTGGAACGTGGAGCGGCTGCTGATGGGTTACCGTCCGGCCACCACAGCCGAACGGGAGCGGGCGAACGCCGACGACGAATATAACGAAATGTTGAAAAAAAAGTATTTCATCCATATCAATATCGCCCCTTATGGGGAGATTCCCGAAGAAACCAAAGAAAACGACCGCATCCTGACCCGCTTCCTCTACCGCGTGGAACAGTGATCCGCTCCTCCGGTGCAAGCCCCGAAACGTCCGTGCGGCACGTTCCGGGGCTTTTGCGTTCCGACCGCTGCGGCAGCCCCACTCGGACAACGGATCGACGCCGATCCGGTCACGTATCCGGCAATACCGATTATCCGCCATCTCGTCCGTAAGGCCGGATGATAGTCCCGCCGGTTGCGGCCGGAAAAGGCGGCGCCCTCCACCGGAAAAATCGCATACCTATCCGCAATCGTACCTCCGAATCCGATTCCCGACCGACGCTGCCGGCAGGAAACCCGCACACCGTGCGGAGGGAACGTATCCCCTCCCGAGACCTAATACTGTACTGTACCGTTCCGGTCGCCGGCGGTTCGTCGCTGCGCATCGTAAGCGGGGAGGTAAGCGGAAAAAATCGATATTTCAATAAAAATTCAGTACTTTGTATTGCAAAGTATAAATAATCGTATTATATTTGCAACGACAGAGTAATTAAAGTTTTTTAGATACCCCCTCAAAACAGTACCGTTATGAAAGAGACTGTAAACGTCAACATCGCCTCGCAGGCCTTCACGCTCGACGACGACGCCTACGCCGTGCTTCGCCGCTATCTGGACGACATCCGCCGGCGACTGCCGCAGGAGGACAACAACACGATGGAGGATGTCGAAGCGCGTATCGCCGACATTTTCCGTGAACGGCTTTCGTCGCCGATGATGGTCGTGTCGCTCGCGTCGGTACAGTACGCCATGGAACAACTCGGGCAGCCCGACGACTTCGGCGAATGCCCCTCCGACCGCACGGGCGGCTGCACGGGGGAGCGGATCGGAGAGCCGGAGCCCGCTCCGCGCAAACTCTACCGTTCGCGCAGCGACCGCGCCATTGCCGGCATCTGCGGCGGACTGGCCGACTACCTCCGCGTCGATCCGCTGGTGATCCGGCTGCTGACACTCTTCCTGATCCTCTTCGGGGGCCTCTCGATCTGGATCTACATCATTCTCTGGCTGGTCGTTCCCGAAGAGCCGCAAAGCATCAACACCCGTAAATAATCCCAAAACGATAACGCCATGGCAGAAGATAACGTAAAAGCCCAGATGCGGAAAGGCATTCTCGAATACTGCATCCTCGCGATCCTCTCGCGCGGCGACTCCTACGCCCCGCGGATCATCGCCGAGCTGAAAGCGGCCGAGATGATCGTGGTCGAAGGCACGCTCTATCCGATCCTCACCCGCCAGAAAAACGCCGGTCTGCTTACCTACCGCTGGGAAGAATCTCCTCAGGGGCCTCCCCGCAAATATTACACGCTGACCGAGAAAGGCCGCGAAGCACTCCGCACGCTCGATCAAGCGTGGATCGAGATGGTACAGCAGATCGACGTGATCCGTCACGGCGGCAAACCGGCCGAAAACCGATAAACCGATCTCCGAACGAAAAAAAGACACTCCGGCTTCACGCAGTCGCCGCACTCCGCACGACGGAGGGTGCCGTCTCCGACGGCGGGCGACGGGACATGACTACCGGAGGCGTCGAATCGCTCCGAAATCACACGCGAAGCATCCGAAACCGACACAAACCTATTACACCATGAAAAAGGCACTCCTTCTCCTCGCCGCGGCAGCCGCCTGTGCAATCGCCCTTCCGGCCACCGCTGCACGCAACAAAACCCTCAAAGGCAGCGGCAGAATCGTCACCGAGACCCGCGACGTCGGATCGTTCCACGCCGTCGAAGCAGGCAGCATCGCCCACGTCCTCGTCGGCGACTACCCCGCAGGCCGCGTGACCGTCAAGACCGACGACAACCTCCTCGTCCACGTGCAGACCTCGGTCGCCGAGGGGACGCTCCGCATCGGACTGGCAGACGTCACGGTGCAAAACGCCGAATTGACCGTCTACGTTCCGGCCGCCGGCATCACACGACTCGACGCCAAAGGCATCGCTGCATTTTCGCTCGAAACACCGCTGGCCGGAATTACCGGATTAAAAGCCGGCGGAGCCGCCAAAATCACGGCCGAACACCCGCTGCAAACCAATGACGCCGCGATCGAAGCCAGCGGCACGGCGCACATCGCCGTCGAAGCGATGACGGGCACCCTCGAACGCATCTCGGCCACCGGTGGTTCCGTGATCGAACTGAAAGGACAACCGGCAGGCGCCGACGCCGCGATCGAGACCAGCGGCACCGCGCACATCGCCGTCGAAGCGATGATGGGCTCCCTCGAACGCATCTCAGCCACCGGTGGTTCCGAAATCAAACTGAAAAGCACGGCGACAGGTCGCGCCATCGAACTCCGAGCCTCCGGCACGAGCCGCCTCGTCTGCAACGGAGAACTCCTCTGCGACGACGCTTCGATCGAAAGCAGCGGCGCCGCCCGCATCACGACCCGAGTCAAATGCACGGAGTGCCGGATCGAGAGCAGCGGTACTTCCGCCACGCAGGTGTCGCTCGACGCGACCTCGCTCCATGCCGAGAGCAGCGGAGGCGCCGGCATGACGCTCGCCGGAACGACCCGCGCCTGCCGCATCGTCGCCGGAGGAACCTCCCGCATCGACGCTACGGGACTGAAATCGGAACAGTGGGACACCACAGTCGGAAAATACTCCGCACTCAAACGTTAACCGCATATGAAACGCATCTTTCTATTTTCTACACTTTTCATCCTGCTCGGTCTCGTACCGGCGCAGACCGCCGCACGCGCCCGCACGATCAAGGGATCGGGTGTCATGCGCACCGAAACGCGCGAGGCAGGGCGCTACACGGGGCTGAAAGTCGCCCGCGGCGTCGCGGCGACGATCGTCGAAAGCGATTCGGAAAAACTCGTCGTCGAAGCCGACGAAAAGATCATCGGCCATGTCGTCACGACGATCGACAAACAGGGCGTCCTGCTGCTGACGATCGATCCCGAAATCGACAACATCCGCGACTGCGACGTCCGCATCAGCGTACCCAAACCTGAGGTACTGCAAAGCCTGACGGCCACCAGCGGCGGTCGGGTCACCTGCCGAACCGTCGTGAACACCCCGACGCTCAACGTCCGCACAACCAGCGGCGCACATGCCGAGATCGCCTGCGAGGGCGACGGCTGCACCCTCTCGGCCACCAGCGGCTCCGAAATCAAGGCCAATCTGGCCGTAGGCCGGTGCGCGATCGAAGCGCACAGCGGAGCCGAAATAAATGTCAAGGGAGTGGCCGAGGAGTGCAAAATCAACGCCATGTCGGGAGCCACCTGCAAGGCCCGCAATCTGCTGACCCGGCGTACCGAAGCGCGCGCTTCGTCGGGCGCTTCGGTGCGCATCACCTGCTCCGAGACGCTCGAAGCCGCGGCTTCGTGGGCGTGAAGCGTCTCCTACTGGGGCGACTGCCGACTCGTCGGTTTCAAAAAGAACCTGACAGGATCCGTCACCCATAAACGATAACCGCCATGAAAGAGGTCAAAAAATGCAGTATTTCGGGCATCGCCTTCACGCTCGACGCCGATGCCTACGCCCTTCTGAGCCGCTACCTCGACAGTCTCAAAGCGACCTACGCCGAGACGGCCGACGGCGACGAAATCGTCGCCGACATCGAGGCGCGCATCGCCGAACTGATCCTCTCGCAGCAGGAGAACTCGCGCGTGGTGGAGACCCCGCTCCTGCGACAGATCATCTCGCAAATGGGAACGGCCGAGGACATCTCGTCCGAAAGCGAAACCGACGCAGCCAAAAAGCAGCCGCGCATCCCGCGCCGTCTCTACCGCGACACCGAGAACGCCCGCCTGGGCGGGGTGTGCGCCGGGCTGGGGCGTTACTTCGACGTCGACGCCACATGGGTGCGCCTGACGCTCTTCGCACCGCTGCTGTTGTTGATCCTCGTCGAGGTACTGCCCTTCTCCGGCACCCTCTCGACCTTCTTCTCCAACCTGTTCGGCGTCTTCGTACTGGGCTACTTCATCATGTGGTTCGCCGTACCGGCCGCACGCTCCGCGCGGCAGAAGCTCGAAATGGAGGGCGAGCCGATCACCGTGCGCTCGATCCGCGAAAAAACCGTTCGGGACAGCGAGACGAACAGCGACGTGAAATCGATCGTCGCCCGCGTGATCTACGCCCTCGGACAACTGGCGCTCATCGTCATCAAGATCTTCATCGGGTTCTTCATCTTCGGCCTGACCTTCGCCGCCTGCATCCTGCTCATCGTACTCTTCGCCCTGATCTTCGGCGACCCGGGCGGCAGCGGAACGCTATCGATCGCAGGCTGGACGATGACGACCACGGCCATGGGCGTCATGGGTCTGCTGACGGTGCTCATCCCGCTGCTGCTGCTCATCTACATCCTCTTCTGCCTGATCGCCTCGCGCAAACCCAGCGGGCGCGCCACGCTGATCGTCTTCCTGCTCTGGATCCTGACGATCGTCGCTACCGGCGGACTGATCCTGCGGGAGTACGGCGGCGAACAGCGGCACCGCCTGCACGAACTCTTCGACGAGGCGCGCGACGAACTCCGCGACAGGGAAATCGACCGTATGCAGGAGTGGGTGGCCGCCGACACCGTATCCGTCATTGCGACCGAACCCGCCCCGCAGACCGCTCCGGCAAGCGATTCCGCACACCGGATCACGATCAAGGGACCCAAGAAACAGAAGGTCGACATCCGCGTGACGGAACACAGCGTCAACATCGATTTCGACGACGAGAGCTACGAATGACGACGGCCGGAACGACCCGTCGCCGCGAAACGGGAGGCCGCACCGGACGGCTTCCCGTTTCGGCATAAAAAAAGCTGTAAAAAAGAGCGGTATTCATAAATTATTTTACTAACTTTGTCCCGAAGTGATAATACTCCTTTCGCTATGGCAGCCATCAAATGCATCGGTATCCTGACCTCCGGCGGCGACGCCCCAGGCATGAACGCCGCCATCCGCGCCGTTACCCGCACGGCCATCTACAACGGATTTACGGTCAAGGGAATTCTGCGCGGTTACCGCGGTCTGGTGACGAACGAAATCATCGATTTCCACTCCTCGTCCGTAAGCAACATCATCCAGTTGGGCGGAACGATCCTCAAAACGGCTCGCTGCGAGGAGTTCAAATCGGTCGAGGGGCGTCAGCAGGCCTATGAAAACCTGAAAGCCGCCGGTATCGACGCACTGGTGGTCATCGGCGGCGACGGCTCGCTGTCGGGCGCCAATATCTTCGCGCAGGAGCACGACATTCCCATCGTGGGGCTGCCCGGTACGATCGACAACGACCTGGGCGGTACGGACGCCACGATCGGTTACGACACGGCGCTCAACACGATCATGGAGGCCGTCGACAAACTGCGCGATACGGCGTCGAGCCACGAACGGCTCTTCTTCGTCGAGGTAATGGGACACACGGCCGGATACCTGGCCCTCAACGGTGCGATCGCCACCGGTTCCGAAGCGGCCATCATCCCCGAAATGGACACGGAAGTCGACCAGCTGGCCGAACTCATCAGCCAGGGTTTCCGCAAGAGCAAGAACTCGGCGATCGTCATCGTGGCCGAAAATCCCCGCACGGGGGGCGCCATGGGACTGGCCGAGCGCGTGAAAAAAGAGTTCCCGCAGTACGACGCGCGCGTCACGATCCTGGGACATATCCAGCGCGGCGGATCGCCCTCGGCACAGGATCGCATCCTGGCCTCGCGCATGGGAGCCATGGCCATTCAGGCGATCATGGAGGGGCAGCGCAACGTGATGATCGGCATCCAGAACAACGAACTGGTCTACGTGCCCTTCTCGCGTGCGGTGCGTCACAACAAATCGATCAATCGGGATTACGTGAATCTCGTGAAGATACTTTCCATGTAAGCTCCCCGCAGAACCCAAACGAAGAGAACGATCGGATGAAACGCGTAATCGGCATCGGCAACGCCCTGACGGACATGCTGGTCAATTTGGAGTCGGACTCCGTACTGAGAAAATACTTGCTCGAAAAAGGATCCATGTCGTTGGTGGACAGCAAGTTGCAGACCGAAATATCGAAATCGGTCGCCGGACTGCCCTATTCGCTCTCACTGGGCGGCTCGGCCGGCAACACGATCCGTGCCATGGCGCGTCTGGGCTGCGGGACGGGATTCATCGGCAAGGTAGGTCCCGATACGACGGGCGACTTCTTCGAGCAGGCGCTCGCGAACCTCGGTGTGAAGCCCTTCATCTTCCGCGGCAGCGAGCGGTCGGGCAAGTGCGTGGCGCTGATCTCGCCCGACGGCGAACGCACGATGATCACGCATCTGGGCGCCGCGCTCGAACTGACGGCGGCCGACGTCCGCGCCGACATCTTCGAAGGATTCGACTGCGTCTACATCGAGGGGTACCTGGTGCAGAACCACGAACTGATCGAGCACACGGCCCGGACGGCCAAAGAACGCGGATTGCAGGTGGCGATCGACCTGGCGAGTTTCAACATCGTCAAGGAGAACCTCGATTTCCTGCGCGCCCTGGTCGAAAAATACGTGGACATCGTCTTCGCCAACGAGGACGAAGCGATCGCCTTCACGGGCGAGAACGAACCGATCAACGCCTTGCAGGCCATTTCGCAGCTTTGCGAACTGGCGATCGTCAAGATCGGCATCCGCGGCGCGTTGATCAAACACCGCAGCGAAGTGGTGCACGTCGGCATCATGGCCGCCGCCAGGCGCGTCGACACGACGGGCGCAGGCGACTTCTACGCCGCGGGGTTCCTCTACGGCATGTGCGCCGGACTCTCGCTTCGGCAGTGCGGCACCATCGGCGCGATCACGGCGGGCAAAGTCATCGAGGTGGTCGGCACGACCTTCGGCGAGGAGGCGTGGGAGGACATCTTCCGGCTCGTGAAGAAGGTGCGCAACGAACGCTATCTCTTTTAGCACATTCGGCAGCGTACGACCGCTGCCTTTTTTATACGGTTACAGGTTTAGGTTAGGAGGGTCCCTCCCCATTCGGAACGGGTCCCGTAGCACCCGGAACGTGGAGTGCGGTGAATTCGGCATCGGGCTTCGCGACATACGACAAGCAATCCAGTCGGTTCGATGCCGAATTCATCGGGCCTTCACTCAAAAACACCTCTTAATTATGGAGAAAGAAGCACAAAAATTTGTCGACGAATTCATGGCCGGAATCGTTGCCAAAAACGCCGGTGAACCCGAATTTCATCAGGCGGTGAAGGAGGTTGCCGAATCGCTGGCGGAGTACATCGTCATGAACCCCGTCCTGAGCAAGATGAAGGTGCTCGAACGCATCGCCGAACCCGAGCGCGTCATCATCTTCCGCGTGCCCTGGCTCAACGACAAGGGCGAGATCGAGATCAACCGCGGCTACCGCGTACAGATGAACAGCGCTATCGGTCCCTATAAAGGAGGTATTCGGTTCCACCCTTCGGTGAACCTCTCGATCCTGAAATTCCTCGCCTTCGAGCAGACCTTCAAGAACAGCCTCACGACACTGCCGATGGGCGGCGGCAAGGGCGGTTCGGACTTCAACCCCAAAGGCAAATCCGACAACGAGGTGATGCGTTTCTGCCAGTCGTTCGTCACCGAGCTGGCGCGCCACATCGGACAGGACACCGACGTTCCGGCGGGCGACATCGGCGTGGGCGGCCGCGAAATCGGCTTCATGTTCGGGCAGTACAAACGTCTGCGCGACGAATTCACCGGTACTTTCACCGGCAAGGGTATCGGCTGGGGCGGCTCGGCGATGCGCCCCGAAGCGACGGGATACGGAACATGCTACTTCGCGCAGGAGATGCTCGCGACGCGCGGCCTCTCGTTCGAAGGCAAGACGGTCTGCATCTCCGGCTCGGGCAACGTGGCGCAGTACGCCGCCCAGAAGGCCACCCAGCTCGGCGCCAAGGTCGTAACGCTTTCCGATTCGTCGGGATACATCTACGACCCGAAAGGCATCGATGCCGATAAGCTGGCCTATGTAATGGAACTGAAAAACATTTTCCGAGGCCGCATCAAAGAGTACGCTGAAAAATATCCGGAAGCCACCTACTACGAAGGACAGCGTCCGTGGAGCGTAAAATGCGACATCGCGATGCCGTGCGCCACGCAGAACGAACTGAACGGCGACGAGGCCCAAACGCTGATCGCAAACGGCTGTTTCTGCGTTGCCGAAGGCGCCAACATGCCCTCTACGCCCGAAGCGATCAAGGCCTTCCTGGACAACAAACTGCTGTACTCGCCGGGCAAGGCGTCGAACGCCGGCGGCGTAGCCACTTCCG
>OGUK01002475.1_pt1 | contig 9984 bp, 8 predicted proteins | sample 1553151 | NCBI WGS metagenome assembly OGUK01 (sample SAMEA2580208, study PRJEB22360) | human gut metagenome | biome: human gut; feature: human-associated habitat; material: faeces | place: Denmark | collected 2008/2010
GGAGACATAGAGACAGAACGGCTGCGGGAACTGGTGCAGCCGGGGGAGAGTGGTATTGCAGAAGCAGATGGGAGAAGATTATTTGTGGAATCACTGAAACAGCCGGCACATCTGGTGATCTGTGGAGCGGGACATGTGGCACAGCAGGTGATACTTCTGGCAGGAAAAGTTGGATTTACGGTGACTGTTCTGGAGGACCGTGTGAGTTTTGCAGGAGAAGCACTACGTGCAGGAGCGGATCAGGTGATCTGTGACAGTTTTGAAAATGCACTGAAGCAGATTCCGGGAAGTGAAGATACGTATTTTCTGGTAGTGACCAGAGGGCATCGTTATGATCGGGTATGTCTGGAGGCAATTTTGAAGAAACCCTATGCTTATGTCGGAATGATGGCAAGCAGAGGAAGATCGGCTCTTCTGAAAAAACAGATGGAGGAAGATGGTTTTGACAGAAAGGTTCTGGATGAGATACATACACCGGTAGGACTTGATATCCATGCAGAAACACCGGAGGAAATTGCAGTCTCCATTGTTTCAGAACTGATCAAAGAGAAAAACAGTGTGCGTAAGACGAGTGGTTATGACGCAGAACTGCTGGACTATCTGACTGGTGAGAAGGAGCCGGACACAAAGAAGGCACTTGCGACGATCGTTGCAAGAAGAGGTTCAGCACCCAGAGGCATTGGAACAAAGATGCTGGTCCTTGAAGATGGAAGAATCATAGGAACGATCGGAGGCGGATGCATGGAAAGTGAAGTACAGCATCTCTGTTTGCGAATGCTTCATGAAGAGAGTGCACAGGGGCAGATCTTTACAGTAGATATGACTGCTTCACAGGCAGAAGAGGAAGGACTCGTATGTGGCGGTACGATCCAGGTATTTATGGAAGTAATATGATATCTGAAAATTGTTTCGTGCTGTACATGCCCATGATTCTGTCTGGTATCAGAAAATAAAAAATACAATTATGGCAGAATGTATGTTATAATACTGGATATTAAAAAGAAGATGTAATTGCCGGTCGGAAGATACTCAGATTTTCTGTCGGCGTGAACAATGGAGGATGAAGATATGAAGAAAAGAAGCGTTATCGTTGCAATGCTCTGCAGTATGTGTCTGGCAGTCAGCACACCGATTCCTGCAATGGCAGATGCGTCAAAGGTAGTTACACTTGGAGCGGATCTTACTGACGAACAGAAAAATACAATGATGAATTATTTCAAGGCAGATGCGAGCCAGGTGCAGGTTATCAGTGTTACCAACCAGGATGAGCATGATCTGCTTGGCAAATATATCCCAAGTGAACAGATTGGAACGAGAACACTGAGCTGTGCCTATGTAAAACCTACACAGTCCGGCGGCATCAAGGTGCGTACAGCCAATCTGAATTATGTAACATGTAATATGATCGCAACAGCACTTTCTACAGCAGGAGTAACGAACTGTGAAGTTGTTGCCGCATGCCCGTATGAAGTATCCGGTACTGGTGCACTTACCGGTGTCATGAAAGCATACGAGTCTGCAAGTGGACAGGAACTGGATTCTACCAAGAAAGACCTTGCAGCCAAAGAAGTTGTAGTTACAGGTGATGTGGCTCAGCAGGTTGGACAGGATAATGCAACCAATATCATCAACCAGGCAAAGATGCAGATCATTGGTGACAATATTCAGAATGCAGATGAAATCTACAATATTGTATATAATATCGCTGAGCAGAATGGTGTAAGCTTAAGTCAGGATGAGATCGACACGATCGTATCACTGCTTCAGCAGATCGCACAGCAGAATTATGATATTCAGGAAATGAAACAGACTCTTGCAAATATTCAGCAGAATCTGGAACAGAGCAAAGCAGAAGCAGAAGGGCAGCCTACACCAACTCCGATCGAGAGCAACGTTGCTGATGAAGGTACCGGTGAAGATATTACAACGAATGTAGACAGTGGCGCGCTTGGCGGAAATGTCAAAGAGACATCTACAGAGGATCCGGGACTTGCAGAGCAGACAGGTGCAGATACAAACAATGCAGGTGAGAGCAGTGACAGTTCTGACAGTTCTACAGGAATTCCGGATGCGACAGAAGACGGAACCGTAAATACAGATGGAAGTTCAGATGGAACTACAGAAGACACACCTCAGGAAAGCACAGACAGCAGTACAGATAACAGCAGCAGTGAAGAAATCCCAGCAGCAACAGAGGATGGAAGCACTGAAAATACAGATACTTCTGCAGATGGAACAACAGAAAATGCAGATGGTTCCACAGAAGGAACAGACGAAAACACAGATGCTTCTACAGAAGATACTCTGAATACAGAAACACTGACAGAAGAAGGCAAAGCAAAATTTGAGCAGGCACAGCAGTTCTGTAAGGGAGAATATGAGGGAGATCTTGCTGTACTTCAGAGCGTTGTACAGAATGTGACAGAACTTCCGGTAACACTTGATCAGGATGTGGCTTCCAAACTCAGCAAAAAAGTTCTGGAAACCTATATCAAAGTATTAAATGATGCAGGGGCTTCTTATGTACCGGCAGACACAGACAAATACTTCTCAGCTGAGCTGAACGTACTGGATAAAGAGCTGAAGACAGTCTTCAGTATTGATACAGAAATTGCAGATGATGATCTGCTTGTAAATGTAGATGCTGAAGTAAGACAGAAACTGTATGATGATACAATGAAGTTCTTTGCAAACCTTTATGGAGAAACTACATCTGAAGATACTTCCACAGATACCGCAGAAGCCGGAACTGACGAAAATACAGAAGCAAATTCTGAAGATGGAACTACAGAAGAAACTTACTAAAGATAAAAAACAGCGATGCAAGATGAGGATGTCTCCTTTGGGGAGGCATCCTTTTTGTCCCTTTAGAGGAAACTGTGCTGTGAAGAGATTGTGAAAAGCTGGAAATCCATATCTTTCTGTGCTAAAATAAAAAGAGTTTTTTATCTCAGATATAACTTTGAAAACCAAAAGAGAAGGATCCGAAAGGAGAAAAACTATGAGTCTTGCAGTGGTTACACTGAAAAAGGGAGAGGGCCGTCTTCTGAAATCAGGCGGAATGTGGATATTTGATAATGAAATTGCAACGATCATGGGCAGTTTTGTAAATGGAGATATTGTATTGATTCATGACTTTGACGGATATCCGCTGGGAAGAGGATTTATCAATACGAATTCTAAGATTACAGTCAGATTGCTGACAAGAGATGAAAATCAGAAAATTGATGAAGAATTTCTTGAGAAACGAGTGCGCGATGCATGGGAGTACAGAAAAAAAGTAACAGATACATCCAGCTGCCGCCTGATCTTCGGAGAGGCAGATTTTTTGCCGGGACTTGTTGTAGACAAATTTGAAGATGTTCTGGTTGTACAGTCACTGGCACTGGGAATTGACCGTCTGAAGAATACGATTCTGGAACTGCTCAAAAAAGTTCTGGCAGAAGACGGAATCCAGATTCGCGGTATTTATGAAAGAAGTGATGCAAAGGTCCGCAAACAGGAAGGAATGGAACTGTATAAAGGCTTTATCGGACCGGAATTTCCTACACTGGTTGAAATTGTGGAAAATGGTGTAAAATATCAGGTAGATATCAAAGACGGACAGAAAACAGGATTTTTCCTTGATCAGAAATACAACCGTCTTGCAATCCAGAAACTCTGCAAAGATGCAAGAGTACTGGACTGTTTCACACATACAGGTTCTTTTGCCCTGAATGCGGGAATCGCCGGAGCGAAAGAAGTTACAGGTGTGGATGCATCGCAGCTTGCTGTGGATCAGGCAACAGAAAATGCAAAATTAAACGGGCTGGATGACAAAGTAAAATTTATTTGCGAAGACGTATTTGAACTGCTTCCGAAACTGGAAGAAGAGGGAGAAAAATATGACGTGGTGATTCTGGATCCACCGGCATTTACCAAATCACGCAGTTCTGTCAAAAATGCAGTCAAGGGATACCGGGAAATTAATCTTCGCGGGCTGAAACTGGTAAAGGACGGAGGATTTCTTGCGACCTGTTCCTGTTCCCATTTTATGGAATATGAATTGTTTACCAAAACAATAGGTCAGGCTGCCAGAAGCGCACATAAGAGACTGCGTCAGGTGGAATACAGAACACAGGCACCGGATCACCCGATTCTCTGGGCATCTGATGAATCTTATTATCTGAAATTCTATATCTTCCAGGTATGCGATGAGAAATAGTTGGATGAACAGACAGAAAGAAGGACTTAAATGAGAGACAAATTTAATAAATTTATGCAGGGACGTTATGGAGTGGACGCATTTGCACGTTTCACAATGGGAGTTGCACTTGTAGCAATCATTATTTCTATCTTTTTCCCGGGTGGAAACAGAATTGGCGCGTTATTTGACACGATAGGGCTTTTGGTGCTTTTATATACATACTATCGAATGTTGTCCAGAGATATTCAGAAGAGATATGCAGAAAATGAAAAATATCTTACAGCAACAGCAAAATTCAGACAGAGATTTAACCGGGAAAAAAATATGATGAATCAGAGAAAGACCCATCATATTTATTCATGTCCGGGATGCGGTCAGAAGATCCGTATTCCAAAAGGCAAAGGCAAGATTGAAATCGAATGTCCGAAATGTCATACGAAATTTGTCAAAAGAAGCTGATAAACTGACAGAGAGGTATCTGTATGTTTGGATATGTGGTGCTGAATAAGCCGGAAATTAAATTTAAAGATTTTGATATGTACCGCTCTTTTTACTGCGGACTGTGCAGGGAGCTGAGAGAGCGTTACGGGATAAGCGGGCAGATCACACTGAGCTATGATATGACATTTGTGATCCTTCTGCTCAGTGCGTTGTATGAGCCGCCGACCAGAAAAGGTACGACCAGATGCATTGTACATCCGGTACGTAAACAGACGGTACGGAAAAATGCCATAACAGAATACGGAGCCGATATGAATATCCTTCTGACTTACTATAAGTGTAAGGATGACTGGAATGACGAGAAAAAAATCTTAAGTCTTGCATATGGGAAGCTTCTGGAGAGTAAAGAGAAAAAAAGCGAACAGCAATGGAAGAAAAAAATCGATGTGATCATTTCCTGTTTGAATGAACTTTCAGAGATGGAACAGGAGGGAGAGACAGATATCGATCGTGTTTCGGGCTGTTTTGGAAGAATCATGGCAGAAATCTTTGCATACAGAGAAGATGTCTGGGAACCAACACTTCGCCGCATGGGATTTTATTTGGGTAAGTTTATTTACCTGATGGATGCCTACGATGATGTGGAAGATGATGTAAAAAAAGGAAATTACAACCCTTTTGCAAAAGATTATATAATAAAAGGGTTTGATGACAGGATAAAAAATATGTTGCTGCTAATGATGGCAGAAACCTGTCGGGAATTTGAAAAACTTCCTATTATAAAATATGCAGACATCCTGCGGAATATTTTATATTCCGGAGTATGGTGCAGATTTGAGAGTATATCGCGAAAGCGCAGGGAAGAGCGGGAGAAAGAAGATGTTTGATCCATACAGTGTGCTGGGTGTTTCGAGGGATGCATCTGATGATGAAATAAAGAAGGCATATCGTAAGCTGAGCCGTAAATATCATCCGGATGCCAATATCAACAATCCGAACAAAGCACAGGCAGAAGAAAAATTTAAAGAAGTCCAGCAGGCATATGAACAGATCATGAAAGAACGGGAATATGGTTCTTCAGGAAACTATAATTCATATGGTGGTTTTGGAGGCTTTGGTACACAGGGCCAGAATACGTATCAGGATGAAGAGGCAGTGCGCCGACAGGCAGCGGCAAATTATATCAACAGCCGACATTACAAAGAGGCAATGAATGTACTCTCATCACTTCAGCAGAGAAACGGCCAGTGGTATTATTTGTCCGCGATGGCGAACATGGGACTGGGAAATAATGTAAATGCATTAAATGATGCACGAAGTGCAGTAAATATGGAACCGGATAATATGCAGTACCGAATGTTGCTGCAGAGGCTGGAAGGCGGAGGAACCTGGTATCAGGAACAACAGAATCCATTTGGAGGAATGCCAAGTGACGGAAGCGATTATTGTATGAAGCTTTGCCTGGCCAATCTGGCATGTAATCTTTGCTGTCCGGGTGGAATGTTCTGCTGCTGAGAAGAATCGTCAATAATGAAAAGAAATAACAGACCTTCTGGAATATCAATAAAATATTTTAGAAGGTTTTTTATAAAAAAATTGACAATTGTCGATTGGGATATTATGATAATGGGTGTGCTGTCATGCTAAAGCGATGTAGCGGCAAAGAACAGCATATGGGAAGCTGCTGTGAACAGAACAGTAACTACCGAAGTGAAATAACAGGAGGAAATCACAATGAGTATTCGTATTGGTATTTTAGGATATGGTAATCTTGGAAGAGGCGTAGAATGCGCAATTAAACATAATCCGGACATGGAACTGGTTGCAGTATTTACACGTCGTGATCCTGCAACTGTAAAAATTCTTACAGATTCAGCATCTGTTTACCATGTAGATGAAGCAGAAAAGATGAAAGATAAAATTGATGTTATGATTCTCTGCGGTGGAAGTGCAACAGATCTGCCGGTTCAGACACCGAAATATGCACAGTGGTTCAATGTGGTAGACAGTTTTGATACACATGCCAGAGTACCGGAACATTTCGCAAATGTTGACAAGGCAGCATCTGAAAGCAATCATGTAGGAATCATTTCTGTTGGCTGGGATCCGGGAATGTTCTCCCTGAACAGAATGTATGCAAACGCAATCCTTACAAATGGAAAGGATTATACATTCTGGGGCAAGGGTGTAAGCCAGGGACATTCCGATGCAATCCGTAGAATTGATGGAGTAAAAGATGGAAAACAGTACACAATTCCTGTAGAAGCTGCACTGGAAGCAGTCAGAAACGGAGAAAATCCGGAACTGACTACAAGACAGAAGCATACAAGAGAATGCTTCGTAGTAGCTGAAGAAGGTGCTGATCTTGCACGCATTGAAAATGAGATTAAGACAATGCCGAATTATTTTGATGAATATGATACAACAGTACATTTCATTTCTGAAGAAGAACTGAAACGTGATCACAGTGGAATTCCGCATGGTGGATTTGTGATCCGTACAGGCAAAACTGGCTGGAACGATGAGAACAGTCATGTGATCGAATACAGCCTGAAGCTGGATTCCAATCCGGAATTTACATCTTCCGTAATCGTTGCATATGCGAGAGCTGCATATCGCATGAGCCAGGAAGGACAGAAAGGATGCAAAACAGTATTTGATGTTGCACCGGCATATTTAAGTGCACTGGATGGCGCTGAACTGAGAAAACATCTTCTGTAATATATGAAATGAAATTGTAAAAAATAAGGATCGGGTTTTTGACCCGGTCCTTTTTGCGCTCCAGGAGGGGAATATATTGGCAGGTTTTTTTGAACTATTAACAGTGTTTTACATTTTTTGTTGACGGAAAGAAAAACATGCGATATAATACCTACATAATATTGTAACAAGATTGTAAAAAATACGAATATTTATACTCGTAGAAAGAGGTTGACCGTATGGGAAAGGTGTGCAAAAAGTCATGGATCGCAGCCATATTTTTAGGAGTAATGCTTTTTGCTGCAGGCTTTGCGTTTCAGGCATCCACGGTAGATGCGCAGGCTGCTACAACTGGTTTTCGAACCGTAAAAGGAAAAACATACTATTATAAAAACGGAAAGAAAGTTAAGGGATGGCTTACTTTAAATAGAAAGAAATACTTCCTTAATACAAGGACAGGCGTCTTGCTGAAAGGCTGGCAGAGAAGTTCCAGAGGACCAAAGCGCTATTTTAATAAAAAAAATGGTGTTATGTATACCGGAATGAAAAAGATCGGCGGTAAATATTATTACTTCGATATCAAGACCGGCTACACGAAGAGTGGATTTGTAAGATCTGCCAATGGCGCAGTTGTCCGTTATTTCCAGCCCTCGAATTATACGATGGCAAAAGGCTGGCTGAAAAATGCAAAGGGGCAGAAGTGGTATTTTGCCAGCAATGGTAAGATGTATATGGGACTGAAAAAAATCGGCAAATATTATTATTATTTCAATCCAAGTACAGGAATTGCAGCCAGCGGTTATGTGAATACTGGAAATGAGACGAGATATTTCAATGCCAAATACAAAAGAATGGTTACCGGCTGGACAAAATCTGCCAAAGGAGAATTAAGATACTTTGGCAGCAACGGTGTTATGGCCAAGGGACTTACAAAGGTTGGCAGCGCTACATATTATTTTGATCCGAGTACGGGAATCGCAGCGGGCGGCTGGGTAACGATCAGTGGAAATAAATATTACTTTGACAAGAGTAGTTTCAAGATGGTTACAGGTACCAAGTCGATTGATGGTGTGACCTATACATTCAGTTCCACAGGTGTTATGACATATTCTTCAGGGGACAGCAGCAATAGCTCAAACAATGCATATTTTGCAAATGATCCGAAACCGGTTGAGCAGACCGGGATCAAAACGCTCAAGAATTATCTTGCCGGGGCATTGAAACCGGTTGGACAGGCATTGTATATCTGGGGCGGCGGTTGGTATGATTCCACAAGGATCGGTGTCAGCCCGACCTGGCAGAGCTTTTATCTCAGCCAGACAAGTAGTTATAACTATAATAATTATCGTGATCTGAGTACTGCAAACAGAGCAAAAGGACTTGACTGTTCCGGATTTGTAGGATGGGCAGCACAGCAGGTTATGAGAAATGGAAATAGCTATACGGTTGTATCAGGAGAAATTGGCAGTTACTATAAGAATACATTAAAATGGGGAACTTATGTGAACCAGAACTATCTGTCCAAAACAGGATGGAAAGTATATCCTGGTGATATCGGATATGATGACGGTCATACATGGATCGTTCTTGGACAGTGTTCCGATAAGAGTGCCGTGATCGTTCATTCCACTCCGAATGCAGGATGCCAGATTGCAGGAACCTGTACACCGGATGGTGATTATGACAGCCAGGCAGTAGCTCTTGCAAATAAATACATGTCCAGATATGCAGGATTTAAGAAGTATACCTATCGTCCATCCTGCGGTAACTACATCCGAAGAGGAAATTATATGAGATGGTACAGCTCCACTCTTTCTGATCCGGATAACTTTAAGAACAAGACTGCAGATGTAATTCTTCAGGAATTGTTTGGATTTTAAATAAGAATGAAATGTTACGGAGAAGTTTCCAGACACGGGAACTTCTCCTTTCTTTTGCAGAGTTTTTAATAAATGTTACAAAATATTAAACTTTTTATCGATTTACTCTTGCAATCAAAAGAACCTTGTGTTAATATGTATAAGAACTTAAGAAAGATATTTCACAATTGTTACAAAATAGAGTTAAAATGATTATGAGGTGAGAAACATGAAAAAAAGAATTGTTTGCCTGACGTTAGCATTAATGATGACAGCAACTCAGGTTGTCAGTGTAAGTGCGTCAAGAGAAGACGAACTGAGAGAGGAACAGGCAGCTACAAGCGCACAGCTTGATGCTACATATGCTCAGATCGACCAGCTCTACTCCGCTAAGCAGCAGTTACAGGATGAGATCAACTCCTTGGACGCAAATCTTGTGAATGTCATGGTTTCCATTCAGACCCTCGAAGGGGATATCAGTAATAAAGAAGCAGACATTCAGCAGACACAGGCTGATCTGCAGAAGGCACAGAATGCCAAAGACAAACAGTACGCAGCAATGAAACAGCGTATCCAGTATCTGTACGAAAAAGGTGGAAATGAAGCCTGGTTCCAGATGATGATGAGTGCAGATAATCTTTCTGATCTTCTTACAAAAGCTGAGTATACTCAGAAAATGTATGATTATGACAGACAGAGCCTTGAAAAATATGCAAACACAATTACACAGGTAACAAACCTTGTATCCTTCAAAGCGGAAGTGTAGGCCTCGCCGGTCTCGTGCTTCTGCAGATTGCC
>OGUK01002477.1_pt1 | contig 9977 bp, 7 predicted proteins | sample 1553151 | NCBI WGS metagenome assembly OGUK01 (sample SAMEA2580208, study PRJEB22360) | human gut metagenome | biome: human gut; feature: human-associated habitat; material: faeces | place: Denmark | collected 2008/2010
CCTCACATACAATTCAAGAATACTATATCAATAATACGATATATTTCTATGTAATTCTTGTATAATATCATGCGAAAATTGCACTATTTCTACTTTATCTTAAAGAGTACTGAGTGCGAGCTATATGGAATAAAAGAAAAAGGCCACATTTTATATTCTGTTCAATCCATTTAGTCGGCGTCATAACAATTGATTACTCATGCTTACAAGGATTTGCAAATCAGGATAACTTTTTCCGCTTTCCCTTAGTTAAAGATATGAACCCTCTTTATCAATCTACTTTTCCAATAAATCGGTAGTATATCTCTATTTCCTGTATTCGTTCGTTATCCTCGTTCGTTGTTGCTTCGTGAACAAGGATTTTTTCTATCATTGCATTTAATAACGGTGCTGTCAGTTCCTTTGGTACGGAATACTCCTTGATTAACTCAATCCACTTTTCAGCACCTATCATATCCTGTTCCATTTTATTTAATTCTTCTCTTAGGCTCGCTATCTGCTGTTCCAGTTCTATCTGCTCCTGCTGGTATTTACTAGACAGCATGACGAAATTTCGTTCCGTTATCTTCTCACAGGCTCTATCTTCATACATCTTCGCAAACAACTGGTCAATCTCATTCTGTCGGTTTTCCGCTTTCTTCAATGCACTTGCTTTTTTCTTCTTTTCCCGTATTCTTTCTGCATTGCCTGCTTTCTGTATCTTGTTCAGCACTTTTTCCTCGTCCTGCTGAACAACCTTAGCCCAATACTGCAATCGTTCCAGTACGGCTTGATACAGAACGTCATAGCGGATATAGTGCATAGAACAGTTACCTTTGCCAAACTGTCCGTAGTAACTGCACGAATAATAGCTGTATGGTGTCCTGTTTGCCTTGTTTGTCGCAAATCGCATAGACCAGCCACAATCCGCACATTTGACAAGCCCTGCAAATATCGGTGTTTCTTTTTGCTTTGTCTGTCTGCGTCTGGACTTTATCTGCTCCTGCACACGATAGAACACTTCCTTGTCAATTATCGGCTCATGGGTGTTCTCAACTCTGAGCCATTCATTTTCGGGCTTTCTTACTTTCTTCTTGCTCTTAAATGAAACCGTAGACTGCATATTGTGAACGCTGTTTCCTATATAAACCTCACTTTTTAAAATTGCCTTGACATGAGCGATTGTCCACTCATAACGCTTGCTTTCTGGCTTTCCCTCAAAGATATGTGCAAACGTACCATATCTTGTAAAATTCAGCCAAGACGCTGTCGGAACTTTTTCCTCTCGCAGTATCTTTGTGATTTTAGCACTACCGTAACCTTGATAGGCAAGAGAAAAGATTTTTTCAACAATCCATTTTGTTTCTTCATCAACAAGCAGTTTTCCTTTGATGTCTGGGTGCTTCTTATATCCTAACGGAGCATAAGCCCCATAATGAGCACCCTCTGCAAACTTTGTACGAAATGCCGATTTCACTTTACGGCTCGTATCTCTTGCCACCCATTCATTGATGATGTTCTTAAATGGTGCAATCTCACTTTCGCCTTTTTCGCTGTCTACACCGTCGTCAATCGCTATGTAACGGACGTTATGGCTGGGAAAATACAATTCCGTATATTGTCCTGTCATGATGTAATTTCTTCCCAGACGGGAAAGGTCTTTCGTTACCACGCAGTTGATTTTTCCTGCTTCTATATCCTCAATCATTCTCTGAAAGCTCGGTCTTTCAAAATTCGTTCCCGACCAGCCGTCGTCGATATATTCATCAATGACGTTCAAATGATGTTCTTTGGCATACAGACGCAACATACTTCTTTGTGTGGTAATGCTGGAGCTTTCGCCCTGTAATTCATCATCTCGGCTCAGCCTAAGATAAAGTGCAGTATTGTAAATCTGTTGTTTCATTGTCAGTTATCCTCCTTTATAACTAACCCGTGTTTACAATACCTGCTTGCAAGTAAAGTATAACACGGGTCTTTTTTCTCATTCAATCTATTTCTCACAACTGCACCGATTTTATGCGATTGTCTGTTTTGCCTTTTCCAGCATGACATCAGTCAAAAGTTCTTCCATTGTCTTTCCTTTTTCAGAAAAATGTTCTTTTACTACAATCTTCGTTTTTCCTCTGTTGCCAATGCCACACTTGCCATTTTTCTTTTGAATTGTTTTTACAGCATGATATTGTCAATATTGGTTGACACATTTATCTCAAAGATATCACTGACTATGCAGCCAGGTCCAAAGATTGATAGTATCTCTGGCGCTTGATGATCGGAGGAAGCCCACCGTTAGCAGAGCAGATCCTCCTGTTATTCCAGTAACTGATGAAATATCTCCAAATGAGAACCTTCAGTTCCTCTGTGGTCATAGTTTCCGTATTGTAGCGGTCATAGAGAAGCTCGCTTTTCATTCTGGCCCACATGCTTTCACATCGGGCATTATCATGGCACCTGCCACCAGCACTGTTCATGCTTTGAATAATACCGTATTTTGCCAGAGCCTTACGATAGGTTTCACTGGTATATTGTGTTCCTCTGTCAGAATTATCCCGAATTCGGCATAACTCTGACTATGCCGAAGAAAAAACTATGCCGAAGTTTTTGATTAATGCTTATAAAATGCCGATATCTTCTATTTTTTCGGCATAGTATTTTTGTATAATCGAAGTGCCAATTATTTATTCTCATTCAAAGGAGGTTCTTCGATTATGACTATTGAAACTATCTGTAACCTATTGTTGGATGCACTGACTGAGGCGGGCTTCAATGAGAGCACGCTCTTTAACTACAAAGGTGTCATCCGTAGATTCGAAACATTTTGCAATGAAAAGGGGGTGACGGATTATACACCTGAAATCGGACAGGCTTATGCTGATGATGTAATTAGCAAAAAAACCGGGAAATACAGTGCCCAGCGACATTACTCACAAGGAAGATTTTCAAGGTTGCTCACTTCTTATTACAATACCGGCATATTTGATCTCGCCGTCATGAAGCGTGGAAGACAGGAGCCGTCCAACGATGCTCTGAAAGTGCTGTATCGAGAGTATGAAGAGCATTTACGCGAACAGTACTCTAACGAAAACACCGTGTTGTTTTATGCCTACGAGGTGTTCTGCCTTTTTAAGTATCTCGAATCAATCCGACTCTACGAGATTAGGGACATAACCGCAGGTACTATTGTTGACTACATCAAGACAACCAAGCAAAACCGACAGCGTGCAATCCTTTGTGGGTTAAGACTGTATTTCACATTTATTAACCGGCAGGATCTGTTTGCTATAGTTGACGGCATGCATGCCTACAGGGCGAAACGGATCATTCCCTTGTTAAACGACGGCGAAATACAGAAGATTACCGATGCAATTCAGTCAGGCGCAATCTCAAACAGGGATGCCGCCATCGTGCTTTTTGGTCTCACGACAGGCATCAGGGCAATCGATTTGATCAACCTTAGGCTTTCGGATATTGACTGGGACAATGAAACAATATCATTTAAGCAGTCAAAAACAGGAAACTACGTTTTTCTTCCTCTGACAGTGTCTTTAGGTAATGCCATTGCCAGGTATCTATCCGAAGAGAGGCCGGATGCAGGGAATGATTACCTGTTTGTAAGAACTATTGCCCCATTTGATCCATTAGCAGGTCATACATCCTGTTATGCCATAGTAAAGTCGGTTTTTAAGACTGCCGGAATAAGAAAGGATGCACGTATTTTTGGAATGCATATGCTTCGCCACAATGCAGCATCGACGATGGTTAAAAACGAAGTTCCAATATCTACTATCGCTGCAATTTTAGGTCACGCCGACATAAATTCCACTGACATTTACATAACCACAGATGAGAAGAAACTCCGTGAATGCGTGCTCCCCATGACGGGCATTTCAAAGGAGGTGTTCTCATGAGAGATTTTGTAAGCAATCTTGCCGGCAAGCTTAATGATTTTCTTGACTACAAACACGCCCTTGGCATTAAGTATGATACATGTCGCGTTTATCTGCTTGAACTGGATGATTATAATCTCGAACATGGCAACCGTAACACGCTGACAAAGGAGATGACCGAGGGCTGGGCAATCTGGCACGCAGGAAAATCTGAGTCACAGGACAGGAGCTGGATACCGCCAATAAGGGAGTTTGGGCGATATTTGCAGAGCATCGGCGAAAAGGATGCGTATGTTCTGGATGACAGGTTTTCTATCCAGCACTACCACGCCGAAGTTTATCTCATGTCAACAGATGAAATCCAGGCGTTCTTCAGAGAATGTGATTCTTACGTGCTCCGCACCAAGGTTCCCGGGAGACCCTATGTATTGCCGGCACTATACAGGTTTTTGTATTGCTGTGGAGTGCGTTGCGTCGAGGCCAGAAAACTTAAATGCATAAATGTTCACCTTAAGGACGGCTATGTTGATATCCTGGACACTAAATCGCACAAAGATCGGCGTTTGTATCTCTCCGAGGAACTCATCAGCTATCTTGCCCAGTATGATAAAGCTGTGTCGGCATGCTTTCCGGAAAGAGAATATTTCTTCCCGGGTGCAAAGGGAGGTATCTGTTCAACAACTGCAGTATCAGCCAATTTCAGAAAAATATGGGTTTCTGCCGGATTAAAACGGGACGGTAAAGTCAAACCCAGGGCATATGATTTCAGGCACCATTTTGCCTGTGCTAATATCATGCGGTGGTCACAGGAAGGCAAGGATGTCCATGCCATGCTTCCATATCTAATGCGATACATGGGACATTCCTCGCTGGAGAGCACCTATTATTACATCCATCTTATACCTGATTACTTTTCTCAGTATACCAAGCTCACATCTTCCTCGGAAGACCTGATACCGGAGGTGGAAGCGTATGAAGTATAAGAGAAAAAAGGACAAGGATTTCTGGGTGCTTGCCCGTGCGTATCTCCATGATTATATGCCCGCCGTCAAGAATCTCTCGGATAAGTCGGTTGATGCGTATAAACAATCTCTAAAAACGTACCTTTCTTTTTTGAAAGAGGTCAAATCCCTTACAGAGGAAAAAGTAACATTGGATGACTTTTCACGGGATAACATCAAGGAATATGTAACATGGCTAAAGGATAAAGAGTTCTCTCCTAAAACCATAAACTTAAGGCTCACGGCTATCCGGTCATTCCTCAAGTACTGCTCGGAGGAAGATTTCGAGCTGCGTGGCATTTATACAGATGTATGCTCTGTCAAAAAAGTTAAAGAAGAGAAAAAAGCCATACAGTACTTGAAACCGCAAGCAACATCAGCTATCCTGTCCGCATATGGCGCTGATACGTCAAAACACCGGAGAAACAGGATGATGTTAATCCTCTTGTATGATAGCGGTGCCAGAGTGCAGGAACTTGCTGACCTTAACATATCCTCCCTTCATATAGGAGAGGTGAATCCTTACATAACACTTGTAGGGAAAGGTCGCAAGAGCCGTAATGTCCCACTTATGGCAAAAACAGTAAAGCATCTGAATGTTTATATACAGGAGTTCCATCCGGGCAATGAGGAGGCCCCGCTGTTTTATAGTATCCTTGGCGGAAAACCTCATAAATTGTCCACCGACAGCATCAGCCTTGTTCTGAAAAATGCAGCTGACATGGCAAGAAAAAACTGCGATGAAATCCCTGACAATGTACATTGTCACCTCATCAGAAAAACAAAAGCTATGGACCTTTACCGTAATGGCGTGCCGTTGCCGTTTATAATGCAGCTTTTGGGGCACGAGAGCATGTCCACAACATCAGGATTCTATGCTTTTGCAACCTTAGAAATGATGAGCGAAGCCATCAACAAGTCTGCTCCCAAAGTTGACGATGACGAAAAGCTGTGGAAGAACGCTGATATAAGGAAAGCAATCTTCTCGCTTGACTGACCCGAAATACTATGCCGAAGAATTGGATACGAATAATAAGAATACATGAGGTAATAAGATTTTTCGGCATAGTTTTTTCTTCGGCATAGTCAGAATGAACTAATGGGTGTGCATCTGGCTCCTGACGAACAGCCTCATCAAACGTGTCCATAACTAATGGATTATCATTATGATCGCTGATTTTAAAGGAAACAATCCTTCTATCATATAAATCTAAAATAGCACTCAGATAAACTTTATGAACTTCTATTCCGTTGTAGTATTTAAATTCAGAAACATCTGTAAGCCACTTTTCATTCGGTTTTTCGGCGTGAAATTCACGGTGTAAATAGTTTTTTGCTATGTGATCAGGATTTCTGTCTCCTCTGGTACAACTCTTAGGTTTCCATTTAATATTTGATTTTATATCGTATTTCCTACAAATACGAAGTACTCGTTTATCATTCACATGAATTCCTTTATGTCCATCTAATTCATCACGAATCCTTCGGTATCCCATATCTGGATGCTGGTGATGAATCCTTTGGATTTCAGTGGATAGTCTTTCATTTCGAAGTTCATTATTACTTTTCGGATATTTTCCCCAGCGGTAATACGCAGAACGTGTAACATTAAGATATTTACAAAGTCTATCTATGGGATAATGCTTAGTAGACGATAGTTTTTGGATGGCTTCATATTCGGCTAACCGATGGATTAAAGATAGCGACCCCTCCTTTCCAGTTCTCTGACTTTTTTTAACAGATCATTCTCCATTTGTAAGTCTAGATTTCTTCTTTCCAGTTCAGCTATCTTGTCACGTAGCTCTTCTTCAGGTGTTCTGCTTGGAAGAGAAGCTATACGACGTCCACGTCTGTCTTCCAGACCCGCTTGACCCATCTTTTCGTATCGTATTACCCAATTGCGAACTTGTTGATAGGAACAATCATATTTGAGTGCCATTGCACCATAATTCTTATCATTTGCAAGACAATCTGTTACTATTTTTAATCTCTCATCAAGTGTAGTGTTCTTTGCCTTTTTCATGTAAGCACCTCCAGTGGATGTTTTTAATATTCCACCAGAATTATACACCTTAATCCAATCGGAAAGCTGTCTGTGTGAACGAATTCCGTATTTTGTGCAAATATCCTGAAGAGATCCTTCTCCGTTAAGATAATCATTTATAGCAGATATTTTTAAATCTTTTGAATAAGATTTGTTTTTCGGTTGATTGAGTAATCCAGTTGGTCCATCATACTGATAAATAGAAATCCAATTTCGAATACTATGATGATCAACTCCCAATTCTTTTCCTGCTTGCTGTATGCCAATTTCTCCTGCAAGGTAGCGTTCGACTATTTTTACTTTTTCTACTGGTTCTATCTTACTCTTTCTGAACATGAAAATACCCCCATATAGGACTTTTATATTTCATTGTCCTATATGAGGGTAGCATATCACCTTCCCGGAGTGCTTTTTTGTCCGCATCTGTAATTTATACTATTATTTACTGCCTATCCTCTATAATAATTGATCAGACATCCTTTCAGGATGATCTCTCTTTCCGCATCGGTCATATCACCAAGCTTCAGAGTGATCTCTTTCAGAGAATCTCCAACCACATAAGCCTTGATCTCGGCACTCTTATCTTCCACCGCTTTTCTGATCTCCGGCACGAAGATATAGTCGCCGTTACGGAAGCTTAAGTTCTCGTAATCTTCCTCCGTGATAAATGGAAGCATACCCCAGTTGATCAGGTTCGAACGATATCTCTTGGTTGCATATTCGTTCGCAATATTTGCCCAGCCGCCGAGTACCTTCTGACAGGATGCTGCCTGCTCTCTTGCAGAACCATCTCCCGGTTTTACTGCAAAGATCGTGCTTCCGATTCCGAGATTACCTTTTCCTGTCTCCGGATATGTCTCGTGGATCTTATCCATAACCGGTTTCAGTTCATCTAATACTTCTAACGGACACTGTCCTGCTTCAATTGCTTTCTCAGCTTTCTGTACTTCCTTCGCACGGCCTACATAAGCAGGATCTTTTCTGGACAATGCAAATTCTGCAAGTCCCAGAGGGTTGGATCTGTAAGATGAGGTCTCACCGGATGGAATCAGTTCATCTGTTGTGGTGACCGGATCATGGATCTCAGATACCACTTTCAGAAGTAAGTTTTCCGGAAGTGCTGCCATTGCAGGCCAGTCTTTGATATTTGGTCCGAACTTGATCTCTACCGATGGATCTGCTACACCATGGCTGTCGAAGACACGGTTCGCATAAATGTTCTTATCAAAATGATAAGTCTGTCCTTTATATTCCACATCCAGGTCAGTTGCAGGTGTAAGGAATCCCTTATTCGCTGCTGTTGCTGCGATGGAACGTGCATCCATAAGTGCAACCGATGCAATCTGTCCGCTCTGAAGTTTGGATCCTTCACGGTTCGGGAAGTTTCTGGTTGAGTGACGGATCGAGAATGCGTTGTTTGCAGGGGTATCTCCGGCACCGAAGCATGGTCCGCAGAATGCCGTCTTCACGATCGTTCCTGCTTCCATAAGGTCAGCAACTGCTCCGTTCTTCACAAGTTCCATGTAGATCGGTGTACTTGCAGGATATACACTGAATGTAAACTCATCGGAACCGATATAATGTCCTTTGATGATATCTGCTGCTGCACAGATATTTTCAAATCCGCCACCGGCACATCCTGCGATGATTCCCTGATCCACATATAACTGCCCATTTACAATCTTATCCTGCAGAGAATAGTCAACTGCTCCGTCGAGACTTACCAGTGCTTTCTGTTCTACATCATGAAGGATGTCTTTTAAGTTGGTTCTCACTTCATCGATCGTGTATACATTAGACGGATGGAATGGCATTGCGATCATTGGTTTGATCTCGCTTAAGTTCACGTATACCATACCGTCATAGTAAGCAACATCTCCCGGGTTGAGTTCTTTGTAATCTTCACTTCTTCCATGAATGTCATAGAATTCTTTGATCTTATCATCGGTCTTCCAGATGGATGACAGACAGGTCGTCTCTGTCGTCATAACATCGATACCGATACGGAAGTCCGCACTTAACTTACTCACACCAGGTCCTACGAATTCCATTACTTTATTGTTAACATAGCCATTTCCAAATGTTGCACCGATGATCGCAAGTGCTACGTCCTGTGGTCCGACACCTTTCATTGGTTCGCCGTCTAAGTAGATTCCGACTATGCCCGGCATCTTGATATCATAAGTCTTATTCAGAAGCTGTTTTACAAGCTCCGGTCCGCCTTCTCCTATAGCCATGGTTCCGAGTGCTCCGTAACGGGTGTGGCTGTCTGATCCTAAGATCATCTTGCCACCGCCGGCTAACATCTCACGAGCAAATTGATGGATGACTGCCTGATGAGGCGGTACATAGACTCCGCCGTATTTTTTCGCACAGGTAAGACCAAACATATGGTCATCCTCATTAATAGTACCGCCAACTGCACAGAGGGAGTTGTGACAGTTGGTCAGAACATACGGTACCGGAAAACGCTCCAGTCCGGAAGCACGTGCAGTCTGGATAATTCCTACAAAAGTAATATCATGGGATGTCAGTTTATCAAATTTAATCTGAAGCTTGTCCATATTACCGGAAGTATTATGGGCTTTTAAAATAGAATAGGCAATGGTATTTCTTGCTGCATCTTCTCTGGAAACAGGAAGCTGGGCTTCAGCTGCCGGAATGATTTCCTTTCCATTCTGCAGATACACGCCAGTATCATATAATTTCATAATAAAGCTCCTCCTCATCTTGAGAGATTTATAAGTAACAAATATTATGCAACTGTTCACCAGCAACATTCTGAGAGGTATTTTTTGTGAACAGCAACAACATTATCGTTAATTATAGTAGATTTCTCCGAAAGGGTCAAGCAAAAACACTTTAGCGTGCTAAAAAGCTTTTTCTGCAAAAATGACCTGTAATTTTGCTCCACATTTCTGTTGCAACTTTTTCAAATCAGTGATAAGGTAGAATCTACCAACACTGAAATAATGGGAGGTGTTCTAAGATGTTTCGCCTTTGGGGAAGAATCTGGAAAGATAACCATATGCTGAAGGATACCGTGATCTGTGATGACCGCCAGGA
>OGUK01002479.1_pt1 | contig 9973 bp, 7 predicted proteins | sample 1553151 | NCBI WGS metagenome assembly OGUK01 (sample SAMEA2580208, study PRJEB22360) | human gut metagenome | biome: human gut; feature: human-associated habitat; material: faeces | place: Denmark | collected 2008/2010
TACGTCCTGACGGGTGATAAAAAGTATATCAAATTCATGAACCGCGAATACAAAGCTACGTATGACCACCTTTTCGACAAGGAAGAGAATCTTTTCTATCGCGACTGGCGGTATTTTGACCAACGCGAGGCCAACGGCCGGAAGGTTTTCTGGGGACGCGGCAACGGCTGGGTACTCGGCGGGCTGGCGGAGATATTGAAAGAACTGCCTGCAAAGGACAAGAACCGGAAGTTTTACGAAGAACTGTTCGTGAAGCTCTGTACCCGTGTCGCTAAATTGCAGAATGCGGACGGATTCTGGCATGCAAGTCTGCTCGATCCGGCTTCTTACCCGTCACCCGAAACAAGCTGTACCACGTTTATTGTCTATTCTTTGGCTTACGGAATCAACGAGGGACTGCTGGACAAGGATACTTTCCTTCCTATACTGGTAAAAGGCTGGAATGCACAGGTTTCTGCTGTCGATGCAGACGGTAAATTAGGTTATGTACAGCCTATCGGGGCCGATCCGAAGAAGGTGACGCGGAATATGACTGAAGTATATGGCGTGGGTGCTTTTTTAATGGGCGGATGTGAGATTTATAAAATGGCCAGATAAACAAGAACTCATAATCTAATGGTAAAAAATATGATTGTATTTCTGCTCCTGTTATTGGGAGCAGTTATGAATGATACGTCTGCACGTGATGTCATTTCTTTCAATACCGGCTGGCAATTTAAGAAAGGGCCGTTTTCTACGGACCCTATGCGTGCTTCCGCACAATGGGACGGCAAGTGGGAGGAAGTGACAATTCCCCATACCTGGAATGCGAAAGATATGCAAGTGAAAGCTGATGCATTCTACGAAGGTGTAGGTTATTACAGAAAGAAACAGTTTTTCGGAAATGAGTTGGCGGGTAAACGTGTATTCTTGCGTTTTGAAGGAGTAGGGGCTTGCACAGAAGTCTATGTCAACGGAAAGTTGGTGGGAACGCATAAAGGCGGGTATAGTGCCTTCGCTTTCGAGATAGGCACTGCCTTGAAACTGGGGGCTGAGAACGAGATTATCGTGAAGGCTGACAATACGGCCCGTCCCGATGTGATTCCTGTCAATCACAGTTTGTTTGGGGTGTATGGCGGTATTTACCGTCCCGTATGGTTGATTACTACGGAGCAGAATAATATCACAGTGACCGATTGCGCCTCTCCCGGTGTGTACATCACTCAGAAGAATGTATCAAGACGTTCGGCGGATATAACTGTTAAAGTAAAGCTGGATAATGGTAGTCTGGCTCCTGCGCAGCTTGTTCTGGAGAACAGTATTTATACGCAGGAAGGGAAAAAGGTGGTTTCCCAACGTCTGCCGCTTGAGTTGACTCCGCAAGGAACGCAAAGCTATGTATCAACATTCAAACTAAAGAATCCTCATCTCTGGCAAGGTAGGGAGGACCCTTATCTTTACAAAGTAGTCTCCTGTCTGTTGGCAAATGGTGAGGTGATTGACGAGGTCACGCAGCCTTTGGGTGTTCGTCATTACGAAATTGTTGCCGGAAAAGGTTTCTATCTTAATGGAGAGAAATATCCGATGTATGGTGTTACCCGTCATCAGGACTGGTGGGGCCTGGGGAGTGCGCTGACCAACCGTGAACATGATTTTGACCTGGCTCAAATTATGGATGTCGGTGCCACGACCGTGCGTTTTGCTCATTATCAGCAGTCGGAATATCTTTATTCGCGTTGTGATACATTGGGCTTGATTATCTGGGCGGAAATCCCCTTTGTCAACCGGGTGACAGGCTACGAATCGGAGAATGCGCAGACACAACTCCGCGAACTGATTCGTCAGAGTTTCAATCATCCCTCCATTTATGTGTGGGGGTTGCACAATGAGGTTTATCAGCCTCACGAATACACAGCGTCATTGACTCAATCTCTTCACGATCTGGCGAAGACGGAAGATCCTGACCGTTACACGGTTGCCGTGAACGGTTACGGTCACGCCAATCATCCGGTGAATCAGAATACAGATATACAAGGCATGAACCGTTATTTCGGCTGGTACGAAAAGAAAGTGCAGGACATCAAACCGTGGGTGGAAGGACTCGAAAAAGACTATCCCTGGCAGAAATTGATGTTGACCGAATATGGAGCCGACGCCAACCTTGACCATCAGACGGAGTATCTGGGCGATGCGTTGAACTGGGGAAAGCCTTACTATCCGGAAACTTTCCAGACCAAGACGCATGAATATCAGTGGAGTGTGATAGCTGAGCATCCCTATATTATTGCTTCTTATCTATGGAATATGTTCGACTTTGCCGTGCCTATGTGGAGCCGTGGCGGTGTGCCTGCCCGGAACCTGAAAGGGCTGATGACCTTCGACCGGAAAATAAAGAAGGACTCTTACTACTGGTATAAAGCGAACTGGAGCAAGTCTCCCGTACTCTATCTGACGCAACGACGTAACACGGACCGCGAACGGAAGCAGACTTCCGTCACTGTTTATTCAAATATCGGAACTCCCAAAGTTTACTTGAACGGCAAAGAACTGACAGGCATTCGTAAGGGATATACGGATGTACATTATATCTTCGACCAGGTGACACTTGAAAAAGGAAAAAACAAAATCAAGGCTGTTGCGGTATATAATGGAAAAGAATACGTTGACGAGATCGAATGGGATTATCAGAGTGAAAAGAAACGTGATGCGGATGCGCACGAAAACAAAAATGAACATGCCGGGTGGTAAAACCCGGCTTATGGACATAAAAAAAGGAGCAACGCCTTGCTCCAACCTTTGTTAACCTTAAATCTAATACTATGAAAAACACATTACAAAGATACGGACTTTCCGGTTATCTGCAAATTATCCAAATAAAAAAGTATGTTTCATAACATGATTTAAAACTTTCTGAGAAATAGTACTTGTTTTATTAATACTTTTTCAAGATTTGAATCCCTTCACGGCTCTTTCCAGTCTTTCCAAAGTCAGTTCGCCGGATTGCCGCCAAAGTTGTTGTCCTTTTCTTAAAAGGATAAATGTAGGCGTTGCTTCAATGGTGTAGAAATCCGTAAGGGCAGTTTCCTGGTCTACATCTACTTCCACCACTTCGATCGTGCCTTCCATTAATTTCTTAAATTCCTCAACAACAGGTTTCATACGCTGGCAATGAGGACACCATGTTGCATAAAATTCCGCCATTACCCAATCGGCATTAGCCAGCTTCTCTTGATTCCGTTCTTCACGGGCTACTTTCTTCTCTTTCATAATTGATTACTGTTTGATTAATAATTGCTACTTCAACAATGCGAAAAGAAAGAAAGTTTAAAGGATAAACAATAATACACACAGATTTAACTATTAAATCCACTTACATTTACCTTATTTCGTTTCTGATATCCGAACAAGCGTCCATTGCACAAAAAAGCAACTTTCGTGCAAAAAGAGAACACTCTATTCAAAATTTATTTATCTTTGCCGCCGAAATGGTTCGGAATCCGTAGCCAACGGACGACGATTAATAGGGAATCGGGTGCAAATCCCGAACAGTCCCGCTGCTGTGAAGCTCAGTTCAATGTCTTATAAATGAACTAATTTGACGCCACTGATGTTCTATCGGGAAGGCAAATAAGACAAGAGTCAGTCAGAAGACCTGCCACTTCACGTAAAACGTTCTTTCGCCTCGTGGATTAGGAGAAAGGACATCGTTTGTTAAGCCCCAAATCAGGAAAATACTGTGTTTTCATCAGGTGGAGTATGTCCGCAAGGTGGGAAGACACAAAATAAGTATGTACTTAATTTAGAAAAGTATGATAAAAAGAATCTTAGTAGCCAATCGCGGTGAGATAGCCGTGAGGGTGATGCGCTCCTGCCGGGAGATGGAAATAACGAGTATCGCGATATTTTCCGAGGCAGACCGGACTGCAAAGCATGTGCTCTACGCAGACGAAGCATATTGTGTAGGTCCCGCCGCATCTAAAGAGAGTTATCTGAATATAGAAAAAATCATCGAAGTGGCGAAAGCGAACCACGCAGACGCCATTCATCCGGGATATGGGTTCTTGTCGGAGAATGCCGACTTTGCCCGTCGCTGCGAAGAAGAAGGAGTGATCTTTATCGGGCCCGGTGCCGATATTATTGCTAAGATGGGGATCAAGACTGAGGCACGCAAAATCATGCGTGAAGCGGGGCTGCCCATCGTTCCCGGAACGGAAACTCCCGTGCAGGGGATCGAAGAAGTGAAGAAGGTTGCTAAGGAAGTAGGTTATCCTATTATGTTGAAAGCGCTTGCCGGAGGAGGCGGTAAGGGGATGCGTCTGGTCCGTTCCGAAGAAGAAGCGGAGACGGCTCTTCGTCTGTCTCAGTCCGAGGCGGGTACTTCTTTCGGAAATGATGCGGTCTATATAGAGAAATATATCGAGAATCCGCACCATATCGAGGTGCAGATTATGGGAGATAAATATGGCAATGTGGTTCATCTGGGCGAGCGTGAATGTTCCATTCAGCGACGTAATCAGAAGGTGATCGAGGAGTCTCCGTCACCGTTTGTGAAAGACGAAACCCGTAAGAAGATGCTGAAAGTAGCCGTAGAGGCTTGCAAGCGGATCGGTTATTACAGTGCCGGCACGCTGGAGTTCATGATGGATAAAGACCAGAACTTCTATTTTCTGGAAATGAATACCCGTCTGCAGGTGGAACATCCGGTGACGGAAGAGGTTACGGGTGTCGATCTGGTACGCGATATGATCCTGGTGGCTGCCGGTAATCCGTTGCCATACAAACAGGAAGATGTGGAGTTCAGAGGGGCGGCTATCGAATGCCGTATCTATGCGGAAGACCCGGAGAATAACTTTATGCCTTCGCCGGGTATCATCAAGGTTCGTGAAGCGCCCGAAGGACGTAATGTGCGTCTGGACAGTGCCGCGTATGCCGGATTTGAAGTCTCTTTGCATTACGACCCGATGATAGCCAAGTTGTGTACCTGGGGACGTAACCGTGAATCTGCTATCTCCAATATGGCACGTGCCTTGCGGGAATATAAGATTCTGGGGATTAAAACGACGATCCCGTTCCATCAGCGTGTCTTGCGTAACGAGACGTTCCTGAAAGGGAATTACGATACGACTTTTATCGATACCAAATTCGATAAGGAAGATCTGAAACGTCGTCAGAACAACGATCCGCTGGTTGCCGTGATTGCCGCGGCCATCAAGCATTTCGAACAGGAGAAGGAGGCCTCTGCCCGTATGACAACAGTCCCGTTGGTAGGCGAGTCTTTATGGAAATATTACGGTAAACTGCAGATGACTGCCAATAACTATTAAAAGGAGGATCTGATTATGTCAAAAGCATTAGCAACCTATTTTGCAACAGTAAACGATATGCCCGACACCGAATTCAAGGTGGAAATACTGGAAGACGGCCCGGTAAAGAAAGTCTCCGTAAACGGCAAGATATATAATGTAGATTATAATGTGGGAGGGGATAGCATCTATTCGATCATCCTCAATCATAAATCGCACGGTGTTCAGATATCCAATATATCCGACGATGTGTACGAAGTTAAGAATAAAGGCGATTATTTCCAGGTTCAGGTAATCGACGAACTGAAGAAGATGCGCCTGTCGCGTATCCAGTCGGTGGCTGTCGGCCGTCAGGTGATCACTGCACAGATGCCGGGCGTGATCCTGAAAGTGAATGTGAAACCCGGCGATGAAGTGACTGCCGGAACTCCGCTTTGTGTATTGGTTGCCATGAAGATGGAAAACGAGATACGCAGCCCGATAGACGGGGTCGTGAAGGAGGTTTATATTACCGGTGGCGACAAAGTCGCTGTCAACGACAAAATGTTGGTGGTCGAATAAGTGCTGTTATAAAATCCGTATTTCTCAGAGGGGTACGGATTTTTATTTGTCATAATTGTAAAAAGATTAGGTTCATGTAATGTTAAGCCTTTAATATTTTGGCTTGCATAATAAAATAATGCCTATATTCGCGGCGACTAAATAAAAATATTTTATTCTTAGTTAAAGACGTTTGTTTATTAAAAAAAGAGAGTTTATGAAGAAAAGTTTTTTGTATTTGTTTACCGTGCTATGTACGTTAAGCTTCTTCACCGCTTGTAGCGATGACGATGATCCAAAGGATCCGAATGTGTTGGATGTTAATGCTTCTTATTCCGGCGATAAATTAAGCCTGAAGTATAGTGACGAAATGTTATTAGGTAAAGAAATTTCATTTGATACAAAAGATGGAAAGACGGCAACTATCACAATGAAAGGGACTTTCGATATGAGTTCGATCACTGATCTGATCGGTGGAGGTTCGAAAGCGAATTTTATTCCAAGTCTTGCTCCGGGTGTTATTCCTGGTGAAACGGTTACTACTTTGAATAACGTAGCCTTGACTCTGTCTGGTGAAACTTATACATTTGAAGGTACTGATGAGTCTAATGGACGTACAGTAAAATACACGGGTGAAGTAAAGAAAGACATGCTGACCATGGCTGTGAATGTAACCATGCCGACAAATCCGTTAACGGAAGGTAAATTGTGGAAAATGACAGGTTCTGTCTTTGCTTGGAAATCTAGTGAAAAGTTGCCGATCGGAGATGGTGGATGGGAAACAGAAAATGCAGCTGCACTATTGAATCAAATGTTTATCTCTCCGGAATTGATGAAGGTGCTGGCTGATGTTACTTTTTTACCCGATGGAAATGTCGTTGCTACATATGGGAAAGATGGCTTGAAATCGCCTATCAATCTAGCAAACTATTATATCAAAAGTAGTAAACTGTATGTTACACTGAACATCGACATGATTATTATGACAGCTACGAAAGCTAACAATGCCGATTTGATGGAACTGGTAACAGCATTGCTTCAAACTCCTTTGATGGGCGCACTGAGCGAAGGTTTCCCGTTGAACTATACAGTTGAAAACGGTGTTGCCACTATATCTCTCGACCAAGAATTCATCCTGCCGATCTTGAAAGTTCTTTTAAGCAGTAAATATGTAACAGATATGATTGGCGAACTGATTGCAAGTAATCCGGATATGGCTGCAATGGCCCCGATGATACAGGCTATTCTAGGGGAACTACCAGCTGTTTTGGAAGGAACTACAGAATTAACATTCGGTTTGACTTTGCAAAAATAAACCAGGTATTTCGATTTTATAGTAAAGAGGAGGATGTGTAAACCCACAATCCTCCTCTTTTTGTTTATATGAATCTATTTTAACAGAATCCGGATTCTGTTGTTTTTGATACGATGGCGAGAGTTGATAGATAACTGGAGAAATTCTTGCTTGTCGTATTCGGGAAGATATCCCGAAAAACTTCCTATCTTCGTGCATCTAATGAATGATTTATTACTAATTAAAAGGTATTAGTTTACTTACAAATTTATGAAAACAAAATTACTTTATTTTTTTAGCATGCTTTGCATGTTCGGCCTGTTTTCGGCTTGTAGTGATGACGATAAGGTGGAACCTATCGGAACTGAATTTGATGGTGTTTACAAAGGAACACTCGACGTAGACCTCGACGGAACGAAAGTAGGAGAAAATCTTCCACAAAAAATGTATGTAACCAAAGTTGGCGACAACCAAATCAAGATGGAACTGAAGAACTTCAGTTTTGGGGCGATGGCACTTGGAAACATTTCCGTAGACAAATGTAATGTAGAAAAACAAGGCGATAATGCCTGTAAATTCGACGGCGAAGATACGCTGGATTTACCTATTGTTGGCGAATGTAATGTGGTGATGACCGGTACTATTGCCGGTGAAAAACTGGATATGGTTATCAACGTGAAAGCAACCCAGTCGGGTGCAGCTATCACAGTGAAGGTTGATTTCAAAGGAACGAAACTGGCAGCAGACCAGAGTTCGGAAGCGAAGATCACAGAGCTTACTTTCGATAGTAAAGAAGTTGTTTCGCTGCCGGCAATTGACGGAACAAACATAACCTTTATGGTTTCAGATACCATCAAGGCGGAAGAATTAGCCGCATTGGTTCCTACCATCAAGATTTCCGATAAAGCAACGATCACTCCGGCAAGCGGTGTGGCGCAGGATTTCTCTAAACCTGTCACTTATACGGTTATTTCGGAAGATGGAATCACGACGACAACTTATACCGTTTCTGTAGCAGGTAAAATGCAGAAATATTCGTTAGACGAATGGGTGAATAAGGGTACCGGTAAAGCGGCTTATCAGACTCCGTATCCGGATGATAAATTGGCGACAAGCAGTGCTGGTGCCAGCTATTTGGCATTATTTGGCTATACAGACGAATTTCCGGTTGTTCCAACAGAAGACGCTGTTAAAGGTATGGCAGCGAAACTGACGACAAAGAATACATCGGATATTTCTTTAGCACCTGCTATTACTTCCGGTTCTCTGTATACCGGACGTTTTGCAATCGATCCTTTTAATCAGTTAAACAGCACGAAATTCGGTATTATGTGTGATAAGAAACCGTTACTTTTTAACGGATACTATAAATATACTCCGGGCGAATTGTTCCTCGATGGTTCTGATAAAAAGAATATTGTAGAACATCCGGAATTAACGGACGAATGCAGTATAAAGGGTGTTTTGTATGAAGTAGCTGACGAAAGCGAAACGTTGACTGGTCTGAACATCGGCAATTCCGAAAAGATTGTAGCTGTAGCATCACTGGCTGACGGAACAGCAAAAGCGGAATATACTCCTTTCAGTCTCGAATTTAAATTCCTGACAGGCAAGACCTATGATTCGACTAAATTGTATAAGCTGGCACTGATCTTTTCTTCCAGCAGCAAAGGTGATGCTTTCCAGGGGGCTCCCGGAAGTACATTGTATATAGATGAATTAGAGGTTGTTTTTGAATAAGATACTATTCACGAAATGATGTTGCGTCAAAACAAATAAACCGGACGCAGACTACATAGAAGAGCACAGATTATCGCAGATTTATTTTATAATTAAATATCTGCGTAACTCTGTGCTCGTCTGCGTTATCTGCGTCCGGTAAATCCCGTTTTTGACATACTTTCCCGTTTTGCTATGAAAGCCTTTTTGATTATCTCGGTGCTTTCCGATACAGATAAATAGCAATGAATGTATAAAGAATATTCGGAATCCAGGAGGCCACCATCGCACTTACGTATCCGTTGATTGCGAAAGTAGATGTAACCGTGGTAAACAGAATATAAGAGAAACTTAAAGCCAGTCCGATACCGATATTCAATCCCATGCCCCCTTTGATTTTGCGGGAAGAAAGTGAGGCTCCGATAGAGGTCAGAATAAACGCAGCCATAATAGAGGCGAAACGTTTGTGATATTCGATTTGGAAAGTCTGTATATTGCCGATGCCACGTGTTTTCTGTCGGTCGATATATTCTGCTAATTGAGGCGAAGTCATTGTTTCGCAATCGTTTACCGAGATCAGGAAATCGGACGGTATGATTGTCAGAGTCGTGTCTTTACGTGAACCATGCGTGATATGTTCGCGCATCCCGTCAAAGTCGCGGATCATATAATCGATGACGGTCCATTGGTATAGCGAATCATATTTGATCGAGTTGGCTGTCAGTTTTGAGATCAACTTCTTCCCTTCGAAATGTTCCAAAGAGAAACGGTAACCCATATTCGGACGTGCATCGTAACGGTCGAAATAAGCAATCACACCCGGTTCCACTTCAATCTGTATGTTCCGGGCATATTCCACTTTTTTGTTCCTGATATACTTGTTCTGGAAGTCGATACGTGTACTGTTGGCGGGAGGAATGATGAAAGCACTCAGTATGAAACTGGCTGTCGCGATAATTGCTGCCGAAATGGCGTAGGGCAACATCAATCGCCGGAAACTCATTCCACTTGCCAGCATAGCGATGATCTCGGAATTGTCCGCCAGCTTCGAAGTAAAGAAGATAACTGCGATGAATGTGAACAGCGGACTGAACAGGTTGGCAAAATACGGAATGAAGTTCATGTAATAATCCAGGAT
>OGUK01002481.1_pt1 | contig 9969 bp, 8 predicted proteins | sample 1553151 | NCBI WGS metagenome assembly OGUK01 (sample SAMEA2580208, study PRJEB22360) | human gut metagenome | biome: human gut; feature: human-associated habitat; material: faeces | place: Denmark | collected 2008/2010
ACATCAACCTGACCGGTACCCAGCAGTATCATTACTATCTGAAGGACCATCAAGGTAACAACCGTGTAGTAATCAACCAGTCAGGTACTGTGGAGGAAACGAACCATTACTACCCTTTCGGTGGTGTGTTTGGCACTACAGGCAATACCCAGCCTTACAAGTATAACGGTAAGGAGCTTGATACGAAGCAGGGTTTGAACTGGTATGATTATGGGGCGAGACATTATGATGCTGCGTTGGGAAGGTTTACGACGAATGACCCGTTGGCAGAGAAATATTATTCGATGAGTCCGTATACTTATTGTGCCGATAATCCGGTAAAGTTCATAGACCCAAATGGTATGGAATATGCTCCTGGTGATCTGTTTAAGACTAAAAGAGCAGCAGCTAAAGATTGGGGTATGTATTATAATGGTGCATCTATTATACGTAAACGTGAAATGGGCTCTTCTATTTATGAAGTTAAGCAAAAGGGAAAGCTAAAGGGATATTCTTATAGTGCAGCCAATGAAGGAGAGCACAGCGTATCTATAAGCTTACCTCCTAACGGTGAGAGATTTGTAGGATCGATTCATTCGCATGGAGACGCGGACGCAGAGCATATAAATAATAAATTCTCAAAAGCTGATATAAAATATATTGAGAAAACAAAAGAAAATGGTTATTTGGCTACGCCGAGTGGCGATTTGTTAGAATATAATCCTTATAGTAAGAAAACATCAATAGTGACTAGTGATCTTCCTAGTGATCCCAAAGATCCTAAACGAAAGAATAATATTAATCCGAAAGATATTCCTGCTGAAAAGGGTAAACAAAGAATGAAAGAATTGCTACAAAAGCCTGATTTAAACATTCCTGTTAGCCAGAGAGAACATATTCATTGGGTATTTTAAAAAGATAGCAATATGTATAGGACTTATTTTTTTGCTTTAATGCTATTTGCGATGTCATGTACAAACAGTACATCGAAGGTCGGAGAAGATCAACAATCATCTCAACAGATTGAGTATGTAATGAATGATAGTCTCTCAACAGATTTTTATACTGATATGAAAAGCTATGTTCCTGCAGAGGGATTTATACCTACAGCGGATATTGCAGTAAAGATAGCGGAATGCGTACTATTGGAAATTTATGGAAAGGAAAGTATAGAGAAAGAAAAACCTTTTTCTGTTAACTTGGTAAATGGAATATGGGTAATAGAAGGGCATATTCCTAATGGAAATGATAGTGCGCTGACTTTCTGTGGACAATCTTATGTGGAAATAAGAAAAAGTAATGGTGAGATTATAAAGCTTTTGCATACTAAATAAAAAATATTACTCTAATATAAGTTGCCTTTTTTCAATGAGATTTATTTAATTACTATCCTAACATCAGATATGCTATATCTTGTATGTTAGGATAGTTTTTTAGGTCTATCAAATGATGTAGGTCATGCAGGACTACATCCGTACTCTCCGGATGCTTAACAGCACGGGCACTTCCTATCTGGATAACATTTCCTATATGTATTATTTGTACGACAGTCTGGGACGGCTGACCCTGCAGGGGGGAATCCTTCTTCCAGTCCTACCGTGCTTGTGCAGAACAACTTGCTCAGTGGCTACGACATCACAAGTACGGTTTATACTTTCTCCAACAAGCCGTCTGGTGTGACACATACACATACTGCCAGCGGAAAGACCACGCGCACGGAAGTATATACCTATACCTACGACCATGCGGACAGAATAAGCAAAGTGCAGCATAGTCTTGGCGGCACTTCAATCACTCTGTACGATGCCACTTATGACAACTTCGGTCGTTTGCTGACCAAGCAGTATCACGGTACGAGCACCAACAAGCTGACTTATGCCTACAACCTGCGCAGCTGGCTGACGGGAATCAGCGGCACATGCTTCACACAGAACCTGTACTACAACACGGGTGTGGGTACTGCGAAGTACAACGGCAGCATCAGCAGCATGACCTGGAAGTCCGGGAACGAAAGTACAGTCCGTGGTTACAAATTCACTTATGACGGTCTTGACCGGATGCTGAACGCTACCTATGGCGAGACAGCAAGTATCAGCACGAATGCGAACCGCTTCTCGGAGAACGTTACGGGTTATGACAAGAACGGTAACATCAAGAGTTTGCAACGTTATGGCCAGACTGGTGCCAGTGCCTACGGCCTGATAGACAACCTGACTTTTACCTTGAACGGCAATCAGTTGAGCCGTGTGGACGATGCCGTGATGGCTTCTGCTTACGGTGGAGGCTTCGAGTTCAAGGACGGCGTGAAGCAGGTCGGAGAGTACACCTACGATGCGAACGGCAATTTAACCAAAGATTTGAACAAGGGAATCACCGATATTCAATATAATTGTTTAAATTTGCCAAGTGCAGTAACGTTCAGCGACGGAAGTACGATTACCTATGTTTATGCAGCCGACGGCACAAAGCTAAGAACGGTTCATAAGATAGGTGGCGCTACCACCACAACGGACTATTGCGGGAATGTGGTCTATGAAAACGGAGCCCAGAAGCTTCTGATTACCGAAGAGGGCTATATTACTTTGAGCGACAACAAGTATTACTATTACTTGAAGGACCATCAGGGGAACAACCGTGTAGTCATAAACCAGAGCGGAGCGGTAGAGGAGACAAACCATTACTATCTGTTTGGAGGAGTATTCGCTTCATCAACAAGCACTCAGCCTTACAAGTACAATAGCAAGGAATATGACACGAAGAAAGGCTTGAACTGGTATGATTACGGGGCACGGCATTATGATGCAGTGTTGGGACGGTTTATGACGGTGGATCCGTTGGCAGAGAAGTATTATTCAGAAAGTTTGTATACTTATTGTTATAGTAATCCTATAAATTGTATAGACCCTAACGGGAAGGATGGTATTTATATTGCCTTCCCTGATTATAAAATATCAACTCCTATTGGTAAAATTGGGAATTTAGGTCATGCTGGAGTATTATTGATTGATAATAAAACAGGAGTGACTAAATATTATGAATATGGCAGATATGACAAAGAGGGTAAAGGAGTTGTCAGAACATTCGCTGTTCCAAATGTAAAAATAGGACAAGATAAAAAGCCTACATTGGAATCATTGAATAAAACTTTATCAATAATATCTGAACAAGCGGGACATGCCGGAAGAATAGAAGGAGCATATATTGAAAGTGATAAGTTTAAAGAAATGAAAAACTATGCAGAATCAAAAATAGCGGAGAATGCTAATTCAAAGAGGAAAGAGTATTCATTAAGGAATAATAATTGTGGAACTTTTGCGGCTGATGTTTTGAAACAAGACCCATCTGTAAAAGATAAGGCACCAGTAATTATAGATCCAAGGCCCAATAGTATAGTTAAAGAGTATCAAGATAATTTTAAGTCACTAAATTATGATCCTAAAAAGAGACAAGTTAAAATTGAATAGATATGGAAAGTCAAAGTATATCATTAGGAGATTTATTTTCAGTTGAATTATTTGTAGGATCAATAACGTTTGTTTTAGGAACGGTTTTGTTCTTCTTATTATTATTATTGAATTTGAGGCTTAATCTTAAAACGACATTATTATATTGTTGCCTGCAATTGATACTTGTTGTCTCTCTTTCTACTATTTTCTTTATATTTTGGCGTTTTAATTTTGATATAATGATAGGGTTTCTATATTTACCAGGTGTATTATCTGAGGTTTTTATTATGCTCTTATTCTATTTTATATTAAAAATAAAAAACAAATAATTGAATAATATTTTTATAACAATTCTATTACAGCGGGTGGAAACATCCGCTGTTTCTTTTTATAGGGTACCCACTATAATAGAAATATTAGCAGTCTAACTTGCCAAGTGGAGTAATGAAGGCCCAATGGCAAAATTTATTCAATGAGCTTTAAAGCAAATGTTAACGCCGCCTATGATAATACTACAATCATTGGTACAGACACTAACCGTTTCCGCGAGAACGCGACAGCTTTCGTCTACAATAACAGCTTCGAGTTCAAGGACAGCATGAAGCAGGCGAACGAGTACACCTACGATGCCAACGGCAATTTAACTAAAGATTTAAACAAGAATATTACCGGTATATCATATAATTGTTTAAATTTGCCAAATACAGTAACGTTCAGTGACGGAAGTACTATCACCTATATTTATGGAGCCGATGGCACAAAGCTGAGAACAGTCCATAAGATAGGCAGTACAACCACAACGACTGACTATTGCGGCAATGTGATCTATGAAAACGGAGTCCAGAAGCTGCTTCTTACCGAAGAGGGTTATATTACTTTGAGCGACAGCAAGTATCACTACTACTTGAAAGACCATCAGGGGAATAACCGGGTAGTCATCAGCCAGAGCGGCACGGTAGAAGAGACGAGCCATTACTATCCTTTCGGCGGTACATTTGCAAGTGCAGGTAATGTTCAGCCTTACAAGTACAACGGCAAGGAGTATGACTCGAAGAAAGGGCTGAACTGGTATGACTACGGGGCACGGCATTATGATGCGGCGTTGGGGAGGTTTGAGACGGTGGACCCTTCTGCTGAAAACTACTTCAAAACAAGTCTCTATGCTTATTGTGGTAACAGCCCTATCAGCAGAATAGACCCAACAGGAGCTGACTGGTATGAAGATAAACAAGGGAATTTACGTTGGCAGGAAGGCAGTGAAGCCTTAAAAGGCTATACTAATATCGGTTCATCTGCCTCTATTGCGTTAGGTAATGACAACTATCTGAACTTCTATCAGAATGGAGGTATCTTAGCCAATCAGGCTGTTAATGCTTTTGACTTGATAGCTTCCTGCGGTAAACTTCAGAATCAGTTCTTAGGTAAAACCGGTCCTTTATCTGAAGACTCTAAGTCTGCCCTTTTCAATTCTCTGAACAGTCGTTCTATAGATGCTATTGCGCGACCTATAGGCGAAGCTGCCTTTGGCTTTGGTGCCGGAGAGTTTGGCGGTATGTTGTTGGGGAAGGCAATAGGATGGGCTGTAGGAAAGGTGGCAGGAAGAGGTACTCAAAATGCAATACAATCAACTGCTCACGGAGTGCAACGGATTGCTGGAACAACGGCAACGAGAGGAGGGGTACTTTCTGTGAATGAAGTAAGAGTAACAAAGTCTGTAGGAAAGGCTTTTACTCAGGCTGATGGAGCTACAGTTTATCTTCATGAAATTACTCCCGGTAGATTTAATGCTGTTGTAGAAGGGAGGAAAGGTATAATAACAACAATGGGAAATTGGTCTCAAAAATCTATTAATAGAATAGCGAAAAATTATGGATGGAATATTAAATAAAGAAATGGTTGTTTGCTGTTTCTGCGGGAAGAGTTTACCCTTAGAAGCGGCTGTAGTTTTGAAAGTTTGGGCAAATGAGAAGAGTGAGGAGTATCAAGTATTATATTCCCATAAATCTCATTTTGTTAGAGCATTAGATAAATCAGTAATACTACATCCAGATTTATTAGAGCCTGATGCTTTAGGTTAATTCGTCGTAACGAACTACTGTCTTCCTCTGATATAGGTTGATTAAAAACCAATCTATCTAATTACTATCCTAACATCAGATATTCCATATCTTGTATGTTAGGATAGTTTTTGTTATTCTATCAGCGAGACGTAGGATACCTATTGTGTGTATGACGACCACCGTAATCTCTGCACTTGGAAGAAGCTTCCGGATGCGCAGCTCGCGGAGTATGTGTATGACAACGGTGGACGGCTGACGCAACAGGGGGAGTGCACGAACAAGACGGTTTCTTCCGATCAGGTGGTGCATGTGCAGAACTGGGCGGTACGGGTTTCCCGACGAGCCAGTTCACGAACGACACTTCGGGCTACAGTAAAGGCTCCCTGACAGGAAGCGCGGTGACTGTATCCGGCAGCAGTACTAAAATTTACAAAGGCTATTACTATGACGTCAAGGGGCGTGTAACTAAAGTCGTACAGAACAATCTTTTGGGCGGTTATGACGTGACTAATACGGTCTATACCTTTACGGGACAGCCCGCCACGGTGACGCATAGCCATACCGCAAGCGGCAAGTCCACACGTACGGAAGTCTATACCTATAGCTATGACCATGCAGACCGTGTAAGCAAGGTGGAGCATACTTTGGGAGGAACCAAAATAACTCTGGCAGACTATACGTACGATAGTTTCGGCCGTCTGAGTACCAAGTCCCTGCACGGCTCTGCGGCGAACAAGCTGACGTATGCCTATAACCTCCGCAGCTGGCTGACGGGCATCACAAGTACGCGCTTCACCCAGAACCTGTACTACAATACGGGTGTGGGTACCGCCCGCTACAACGGTAACATCAGCAGCATGACCTGGAAGTCCGGGAATGAAAGCACCGTCCGCGGCTACAAGTTCACCTACGACGGACTGGACCGGATGCTGAATGCCACCTATGGCGAAACAGCAGGTATCAGCACGAACGCGAACCGTTTCAGTGAGAACGTGACGGGCTACGACAAAAACGGTAACATCAAGGGATTGCAGCGTTACGGGCAACTCTCTTCAACCGCCTACGGCATGATAGACAACCTGACTCTCACCTTGAACGGCAATCAGTTGAACCGTGTGGATGATGCCGTGACGGCTTCCGCCTACAATGGCGGCTTCGAGTTCAAAAACGGTGCCAATGCTGCCGATGAGTACTCTTATGATGCCAACGGCAATTTAACTAAAGATTTGAACAAAGGTATTAGCGGCATTACATATAATTTCTTAAATTTGCCGAATGTGGTGACTTTCAGTGACGGAAGTACCATCACCTACACTTATGGAGCCGACGGCACAAAGCTGAGAACAGTCCATAAGATAGGCAGTACTACCACCACTACCGATTACTGCGGAAACGTGGTCTATGAAAACGGAGTCCAGAAGCTGCTTCTTACCGAAGAGGGTTATGTTACTTTGAGCGACAGCAAGTATCACTATTACTTGAAAGACCATCAAGGGAATAACCGGGTAGTCATCAGCCAGAGCGGTACGGTAGAAGAGACGAACCATTACTATCCCTTCGGCGGGGCGTTTGCAAGTACAAGTAATGTTCAGCCTTACAAGTACAACGGTAAGGAGCTTGACTCAAAGAAAGGGTTGAACTGGTATGACTACGGGGCAAGGCATTATGATGCGGCGCTGGGAAGGTTTACGACGAATGACAGATTTGCCGAGAAGTATTATTCGATGTCTCCGTATCAGTATGGGGCGAATAATCCGGTGAATAACATAGATGTGAATGGAGATACAATTGTTGTAAATCCGAACCCGAATGGTTTGATAGATAATGTGAAAATGTTCTTTGGATTTGATACCAAGTATCAAAAGGACGTGAAAGCAGATTTGCAGCAACTTAAGAAGGATGATAAGGAAATTGGTGAGATGATTATTGAACTGGAGAAAAGTAAGAATGTTCATTCAATAACAAGGACTAAACGAGGAGAGTCTAATTCTTCAGGATTTGATAGAGAAAAAGCTAAAAAAGACATTCCGCAAGGAAGCATTATAAATTATGACCCTGATGTTAAAACGGATATTAATGGAAATCATCGGACACCAAGAATTGGTTTAATCCATGAGTTACAGCATTCGTCGGATGTAGATAAAGGTATTATGTCTTATGAAAATATAGGAAATGGAATACCCATGAGAGAAATTCGTGCTATTAATACTGAGAATAAAATTAGAAAAAGAACAGGAGATGCAAAAAGAACGGAATATCGTGGAAGGAAAATACCCCAAAAACTGTTGGAATAAGATTATCCTTATGTTGGGTATTAATCTCTTATTTGTAATGTGTGTACATAAAACAAGTGAGAGGTATGAAGATATGTTTGTTGATTCTACTTGGCAAAGCCCTTTTGTTGCAATGAATATAGAATACAAAGATAGTGTATATTCGATAGTTCCAAGAGAAGGAGATATGTACCTATTTCTGAATGATGGGGTAGCTAATAAGAAATATCGATATGAACTTTTTCCAATTTTATTAGAACAGACATTGGGTATAGACAGCATTACATTTTGTTCACTAAAGGAAATGGACTGTATGGTAACTCCACAGCCATACATAGATTCAATTTATAAAGGAAAAGTAGAAAATCTTATTTCTTTGCTTTTTAATGAGAAAGGTGTACTTTCTGTTGGTTTGTCATATCCAGAAGAAAAATATTTGATTTATTTGTTATTTCATCATGGAGTTTATCTTAATACAGATTGCGAAACTGGAGTTTTGTATATCTTAAATAAATAAGTATTTTATATTCTTGAAATAATCTATTTAATTGCTATCCTAACATCAGATATTACTATATCTTGCATGTTAGGATAGTTTTTTATTTACTTCCCGCTTCCGGAAAGACTACAAGAGAGGAAGTATACACTTACAGCTACGACTATGCTGACAGGGTGAGCAAGGTGGAGCATACATTGGGAGGCAGTGGAAAAGCCACTTATGACAACTTCGGTCGTTTGCTGACCAAGCAGTATCACGGAACGAGCATCAACAAACTGACATATGCCTACAACCTGCGTAGCTGGCTGACGGGCATCAGCGGTACATGCTTCACACAGAACGTGTACTACAACACGGGTGTGGGTACAGCGAAGTACAATGGCAATATCAGCAGCATGACCTGGAAGTCCGGGAACGAAAGTACAGTCCGCGGTTACAAATTCACTTATGACGGATTAAGCCGCCTGATGAACGCCACCTACGGTGAAACAGCCGGCATCAATACGAACACCAACCGTTTCAGTGAGAATGTAACCGCCTATGACAAAAACGGCAACATCAAGACCCTGCAACGTTACGGTCAGACCGCTGCTTCCAGTTACGGTTTGATTGATAACCTGACTTACACTTTGAACGGCAATCAGCTGACCCGTGTGGACGATGCCGTGACGGCTTCCGCCTACAACGGTGGCTTCGAGTTCAAGGACGGTGTGAAGCAGGCGAACGAGTACGTTTATGATGCGAACGGCAATTTGACCAAAGATTTAAACAAGGGAATTAGCGATATTACGTATAATGTATTAAATTTGCCAACAGGCGTCACTTTTGCTTCCGGCGGTTTCATACAGTATGGCTATACTGCCGACGGCATCAAGCGGCGCATGATGTATAAGGAGGCAGATGGTTCGGGCAATCTGGTTCCTACGGTGTATTGCTGCAATGTGGTCTATGAAAACGGTGTTGCCAAGCTTCTTCTTACGGAAGAGGGGTATGTTACGCTTTCGGACAAGAAGTATCACTATTACCTGCAGGACCATCAGGGAAACAACCGCGTAGTCCTCAGTTCCAGCGGTGCTGTTGAGGAAGCGAACCATTACTATCCCTTCGGTGGTGTGTTTGCAAGTTCAGGCAATGTGCAGCCTTATAAATACAACGGCAAGGAGTACGATGGCAAGAAGGGGTTGAATCTGTATGATTATGGGGCACGCATGTATGATGCTGCGCTGGGAAGGTTTACGACGGTGGACCCTTCTGCTGAAAATTACTTCAATACAAGTCTCTATGCTTATTGCGGGAATAATCCTATTAATCGGATTGACCTTGACGGATTACTTTTGGCTCGAATATTGATATATAAGGTCCTCTGATTCAATAAAGTGAACGATTCCCTGCTTTCATCACTATATGTCAACAGGGAATTTTACCTTTTATATAAGGCTACACCCTTTCCCTGACATGGTGTAGCCATTTACCCCAAAGGGTGTAGCTATCCGGGGCAAAGGGTGTAGCTCTGTTTAATGTGCCTTATCAGTGCCTGCGGCACACATAATCCGTTATTGATTTATGAAAAATCCCCCGTCGTAAGTGGGAAGAAAGAAATTTGTTTCAAATCTCCCCGAAATCATGTACCTTTGTGGCGGTACCTAAAAAGGAGGTAGCAAGATGATGAACAAGATAAATTCCGTATGCGTATATTGTGCTTCGAGCACAAA
>OGUK01002496.1_pt1 | contig 9904 bp, 8 predicted proteins | sample 1553151 | NCBI WGS metagenome assembly OGUK01 (sample SAMEA2580208, study PRJEB22360) | human gut metagenome | biome: human gut; feature: human-associated habitat; material: faeces | place: Denmark | collected 2008/2010
AGCGATCAGACATCCTGGCGCGGCAGCTGCAAGCCGCTATTCTTTACAAGGAAGAGCGCAAGAGTTAAGGATGAGACAACCGGTAAGTACAAAACGGTATATACTTATGTACCAAAGAAGTCTTATGAGGCAATGATTGAAGCATTAAAATAAAAAAGTTCTTGCCAAACATAGGAAATTGTGTTACTTTATTATATGAAGATACTGTTAATTGATATGAGTGGACTTTGGTCCACTCATTCTTTTCGTGTAGATTCAAATACAGACGGAAGTCATTCCGGCTAAAGAAAAGAGGTTTTGAATTGAGTAAACATCAGGACTATGTACAAAAGACAGAGGCTTTAGTAGAGCCGATTCTGCAAAAATACCAATTTGAACTGGTAGATGTGGAATTTGTCAAGGAAGCGGGAAACTGGCATCTTCGGGTTTATATTGATAAGGAAGGCGGTATTACAATTGATGACCTTACCCTTGTAAATCACGAGTTAAGTGATGAGATGGACAAAGACGATTTCATTGAGGAATCTTATATTTTGGAAGTCAGTTCGCCGGGATTACTGCGTCCGTTTAAGAAGCCGAAAGACTTTATGAGAAACATCGGTGAGGATGTGGAGATGAAATTGTTTTCACCGGTTACATGGGAAGAAAAAGGTAAAAAATATTCAGCCAAAGAATTTGTTGGTGTATTGAAGGAATATCGGGAAGATACGGAGACGATTGTTCTTTCAATGGATGACAGAGAGATGGAAACGCCGGTCAAAGAAATTGCGCTGATTCGCAAATATATAACTTTTTAAGTCGTTGCAGACATACGATAGAATGATTGAATAGGAGGATAATAGAAAAAATGAAAAAGACAGCAGCAAAGAAAGGAAATCCGGAATTAATTGAGGCATTAAATGCCATTGAGAAAGAAAAGGATATCAGCAAAGAGATTTTGCTTGAGGCTATTGAAAATTCACTTGTGGCAGCATGCAAAAATGAGTATGGAAAAGCGGATAATATCCGTGTGAATTTAGACCGTGAGACAGGCGAGTTCCATGTGTATCAGGATAAGGTTGTCGTAGAAGAAGTAGAGGATGCCATGCTTGAAATGTCTCAGACAGAGGCAGAGGTGAAATATCCGGGAACCGGACTTGGTGAGACCGTCAGTATTGAGGTGACACCGAAAAACTTTGGACGTATTGCAGCCCAGAAAGCAAAACAGGTTGTTGTTCAGAAAATTCGTGAAGAAGAAAGAAAAGTGCTGTTTGAACAGTATTATGAAAAAGAGCATGATATTGTAACCGGTATGGTACAGCGTTATAACAATGGAAATTATAATGTAAATATTGGAAAAATTGATGCCGTGCTTACCAAACAGGAGCAGGTTCCAAGTGAGCACTTTGAGGCACATGACAGAATTAAACTTTATGTAACAGAAGTAAAAGATACACCAAGAGGACCAAGAATTGTGATTTCACGTACACATCCGGAACTGGTAAAACGTTTGTTTGAATCCGAAGTTGCTGAAATTCAGAGCGGTGTTGTGGAAATTAAAAATGTATCCCGTGAAGCAGGTTCCCGTTCTAAGATTGCGGTTTACAGCAACAACCCAGACGTAGATGCCGTAGGTGCCTGCGTTGGTATGAATGGTGCGCGAGTCAATGCTGTAGTTGATGAGTTATATGGAGAAAAGATTGATATTGTAGAATGGAATGAAGATCCGGCTATTTTCATTGAGCATGCTCTCAGCCCATCCAAAGTCGTATCGGTTACGGTTGATCCTAGCGAGAAGAGTGCAGAGGTCATTGTTCCGGACTATCAGTTGTCTCTTGCCATTGGTAAAGAGGGTCAGAATGCAAGACTGGCTGCCCGATTGACAGGATACAAAATCGATATTAAGAGCGAAACACAAAGTTTATCGTAAGTTCTTTTATGATATGGAAAGGAGGAATGCGGCATGCAGGAGCGTAAAAAACCACAAAGACAGTGTATTGCCTGCAGAGCGTGCAGGGATAAACAGGATTTAATTCGTGTCGTGAAAACAAAGGAAGGCGAAATTATGCTTGACCGTACGGGACGAAAAAATGGCAGAGGAGCGTATCTTTGTGCGAATGAGGAGTGTTTGAAAAAAGCATGGAAAAGCAACGCCCTAAGCCGGTCATTCCGAATGAATGTAAAAGAAGAAACGTATCTATTGTTAGAAAGGCAGTTAAAAGATGGTACAGATTAGAAAGGTCCTTGGTTTTTTAGGACTGGCGATGAAGGCCGGCGATGTGGTCAGCGGAGAATTTATGACGGAGAAATCGATTCGTGAGGGGATTGCAAGACTCGTTATAGTTGCCAAAGATGCATCCGGTAATACCAAAAAGAAATTTGCAGATTCGTGTCATTTTTACCATGTTCCTTATGTGGAGTTTGGGGACAAAGAAATGCTAGGCAAGGCAATCGGAAAGGAATTCCGGGCGTCTGTAGCGGTGACAAATAGTGGATTTGCAAAAGCAATTGGCAAGAATTTAGATTTGGAGGTAACAAAGTATGGCAAAAATGAAAATATATGAGATTGCCCGAAGCATACAGCAGCAGGACAAAAATATAAAAAGTGGCGATTTGGTAACACTTTTAAATGAGAACGGATTCGAAGTAAAAGGTGCAAACAGCAATATCGAAGACGAAGCAATTGGATTTCTGATGAATTATTTCAAGAAGAAAAAAGCGGCAGCAAAGGCAGAGCCAAAAGAGGAAGTAAAAGCACCGGTTAAAGAGGAGCCAAAGGTTGAGAAAAAAGAAGAGCCTAAGGTTGAGAAGAAAGTGGAAGAAAAGAAAGAAGAATCTAAGGTAGAAAAGAAGCCGGAGGAGAAAAAGCCGGAGGAGAAAAAGCCGGAAGAAAAGAAGCCGGAAGAGAAGGCAGAGAAGAAGCCGGAAGAGAAAAAAGTTTCTTCACAGAAACCTCAGCAGCCAAAGAAAAACGACAATTACCGTAAGCCAAACAATAACGGTCAGGGACGTAACGATAGAAATGACAGAAACGATAGAGACCGCCGAAATGGAAACGGTAATGGTTCCCGTCCGGATAACCGCGGGAATAATGGCAATAACAACGGCCGCCGAAACGACAGAAATGACAGAGACCGCCGCGGCAATAACAACGGACAAAATTCACGTGGAGATAACCGCCGTAACGGAAACGGTAATGGCAATAATAACCGCGTATTTGAACGTTTCGAGAAGGCACAGAGTGGTTTTGACGGAATTAAGCAGGAGCAGAAAAACTCCCGCCAGAGAAACCGTAAGAAAGATGATAGAAATAATAAGACTGGCGGATACCGCAAGAGTACAAAAGAAGAAATGAGCAGAATCCGCTCCAAGAAAGATCCGAACCGTAAAGGTGCATTCATTAAGCCGGAGCCGGTAAAACAGGAGCCGGAAGAAGATATTAAGCAGATTACAATTCCGGAATCTTTAACCATCCGCGAATTGGCAGATAAGATGAAGATGCCGGCGGCAGCTTTGGTTAAGAAATTATTTATGCAGGGTCAGATGGTTTCTCTGAATCAGGAAATCACTTTTGATGAAGCAGAAGAGATTGCTCTTTCTTTCGATATTATTGCTGAAATGGAAGAAAAAGTAGATATGGTGGCGGAACTTCTCAAAGAGGAAGAAGAGGACGAAAGCAAGATGAAAAAACGTCCACCGGTTGTCTGTGTAATGGGTCACGTTGACCATGGTAAGACTTCCCTTTTGGATGCCATTCGTGAAACCGATGTGACAGAGCATGAGGCTGGTGGTATTACACAGCATATCGGTGCTTATGTTGTCCGCATTAATGGTGAAAAAATCACATTTTTGGATACACCGGGACATGAGGCATTTACTTCTATGCGTATGCGTGGTGCACAGTCAACAGACGTGGCAGTGCTTGTTGTCGCAGCGGATGATGGTTTTATGCCCCAGACGGTAGAAGCGATTAACCATGCCAAAGCAGCCGGTGTAGAAATTATTGTAGCAATTAACAAAATTGATAAAGAAGGCGCAAACATTGAGCGAGTGAAACAGGAGTTGTCCGAATATGAACTGATTCCGGAAGAGTGGGGCGGAAGCACGATTTTCTGTCCGGTATCGGCACATACAAAAGAAGGTATTTCAAATCTTTTGGAAATGATTATTCTGACAGCGGAAGTTTTGGAACTCAAAGCAAATCCAAAACGCCGTGCAAGAGGTATTGTAATTGAAGCGCAGCTGGATAAAGGACGTGGACCGGTTGCAACTGTTTTGGTACAGAAAGGTACATTAAACGTTGGTGACCATATTGCCGTAGGAACTGCTTATGGTAAAGTTCGTGCGATGCTTGACCACAAGGGAGAGCGTGTAAAACAGGCAACACCTTCGACACCGGTTGAGATTCTTGGTCTGAATGGCGTGCCAAGTGCCGGAGAAATTTTTGTTGCTACAGAAAATGATAAAGAAGCAAAACAGATTGCACAGGCTTATGTAGACCAGGGTAAAGATAAACTTTTGGAGGAAACAAAAGCGAAGAAACTTTCTTTAGATGGACTGTTTAGTCAGATTCAGGCAGGTAATGTCAAAGAATTGAACTTGATTATCAAAGCTGATGTGCAGGGGTCTGTTGAGGCCGTAAAACAGAGTCTTGTTAAATTAAGTAATGAAGAGGTTGCTGTTCGTGTGATTCACGGTGGTGTTGGTGCCATCAATGAATCGGATGTAAGTTTGGCAAGTGCATCCAATGCAATTATCATTGGGTTTAACATCCGCCTTGACAATGCAGCAAAAGAGACAGCAGACAGAGAAAATGTAGATGTACGTTTGTATCGTGTCATTTACGATGCAATCGAAGATATTGAGGCAGCGATGAAAGGTATGCTTGAGCCGATTTATGAAGAGAAAGTCATTGCTCACGCAGAAGTCCGCCAGACATTCAAGGCTTCCGGTGTTGGTACGATTGCCGGTTCTTACGTTTTGGACGGTAAGATTGAGCGCGGATGTCGTGCACGTATTACGCGTGAGGGCGAGCAGATTTTCGAGGGCGATTTGTCAAGTTTGAAGCGTTTCAAAGACGATGTCAAAGAAGTGGCTGCCGGTTATGAATGTGGTCTTGTATTTGATGGATTTAATGATTTGCAGGAAGAAGACCAGATTGAATGCTACAAGATGGTTGAGGTTCCGAGATAGTCAAATCGTTAGGAACGGAGATGGAAAATGAGAAAAAACAGTGTAAAAAATATTCGTATTAACAGCGAAGTACAGCGTGAAATGAGCCAGATTATCCGCGAAGACATTAAGGATCCGCGAATTCATCCGATGACTTCGGTGATGGCTTGTGAAGTAACGCCGGATTTGAAATTCGCTAAAATTTATGTGAGCGTTCTCGGCGATGATGAGGCGAAGGAAAAGACGATGGAGGGACTCAAAAAGAGTGCCGCTTACGCCAGACATCAGTTAGCGCACCGTATGAATCTCAGGAATACACCGGAATTAACATTTATTCTGGATACGTCCATTGAGTATGGTGTGGAGATGTCGAAGAAAATCCGCGAGTTGAATCACCGTGATGAGGACGGGGGTGACAGCGAATGAGTAAACTGCTGTCAGCAATAGAAAAAGCAGAAACGATTGCCATTGGCGGGCATGTGCGCCCGGATGGCGATTGTATCGGTTCCTGCATGGGATTGTTCCGGTACATAAAAAAGAATTATCCTGACAAACAGGTCTGCGTTTATGTGGAAGAGATACCGGATGCTTTTGATTACCTAAAGGAAGAAGATGCTTTCTATGAAAAGCCTGCCTACGACGTGTTCATTTCTCTTGACTGCGGAGATGAGGAGCGTCTTGGTGATGCACAAAAGGTGATGGAAAAAACGCCGTATGTGTTAAATATTGATCATCACATTACAAATACAAAGTTTGGCAATGAAAATGTTGTAAAAGAAGCAAGTTCAACCTGTGAGATTTTGTATGGTCTGATGGAGGAAGAAAAGTTAGATGCCGGCATTGCCGGTGCACTCTATACCGGAATCGTCCATGATACCGGTGTGTTTAAACATTCAAACACAACAAAAGAGACTATGGAAATTGCCGGAAAGCTGATTGCTTTTGGAATCCCGTTTGGCAAGATTATCGATGATAGTTTTTATCGAAAAACGTATAAACAGCTTCAGATTATGGGACGCTGTCTGATGGAAAGTGTCCGCATTATGGATGGGCGCTGTTTGTTTTCTATTGTGCGTCAGAATGTGATGAAATTGTATGAGGCAAAGCCATCGGATTTGGATGGAATTATTGATGAAATGCGAACGACAGAGGGTGTCGAGGTGGCAATTTTACTTGATGAGAGAGAACAGGGCGAGTTTAAGGTAAGCATGCGCTCGAATGAGATTGTCGATGTCAGTGTTATCGCCCGCTATTTTGGTGGCGGCGGTCACGTAAGAGCGGCAGGCTGTGCCATTAAAGGCTCTGCATTTGATGTAATCAATAATCTGACCGGGCATATTGAAAAACAGCTGGGGTAGTCAAACATGAATGGAATTATTAATGTATATAAAGAGCGTGGTTTTACTTCTCACGATGTGGTGGCAAAACTGCGCGGCATTCTTCATATGAAAAAAATAGGGCATACCGGAACGCTCGACCCTGATGCGACCGGTGTGCTTCCTGTATGCATAGGGAAGGCAACAAAAGTCTGCGGGCTTCTCACGGACAAAGATAAGACTTATCGTGCTGTTGTAAAACTAGGTGTTACGACAAATACCGAGGATATGACAGGAGAAATTCTTTCCCATCATCCGGTGTCGATTACGAAGGAACAGATTGAAATGGCGGTTTCTAAGTTTGTAGGTGAAATCGAACAGATTCCACCGATGTATTCTGCCATAAAAATAAATGGCAAGAAACTTTATGAATTGGCAAGACAGGGGAAAGAAGTTGAGCGGAAAGCCCGCAAGGTGACAATTTACGAAATTAAAGTGTTGTCGATTGATTTTTCGGAAAATGAATTTACGATGGAAGTAAGCTGTTCCAAAGGAACGTATATCCGTACACTCTGCAAAGATATTGGAGAGTTCCTTGGGTGCGGTGCGGCGATGAAAACTCTTGTGCGCACTCGTGTTTCTGAGTTTTTTTTAGAGCAGGCACTTACGTTAGGGCAGATAGAGCAGGCAGTAAAAGAGGGAAAGATACAGGATTATCTGATTCCGATTGATGCCATGTTTTCAGATTTAAAAGACTGTGTGGTATCGGATGAAGCACTGCGCCTTTTACTTAATGGAAACTGCATTGCAAGAAAAGATACTTCATATCAGACACCAAAAGACAAAGAGCAGGTAAGAATGTATTCCATGGAGAATGAATTTTATGCGATTTACGAATACCGCCAAAAGGAGGATAAGTATTTCGTAGTGAAGATGTTTTAGAATTGAGGAATGACGTATGAAAATAATACGAAATTTAGAGTTTCAGGGAAAACAGACAGCGGTTTGTATCGGCAAATTTGACGGGATTCATAAAGGGCACCGTCTGCTGATTGAACAGGCAAAAAAAGAAAACAAACCGATTGTTATGATTTCGTTTTCCGTGGATGAAGCGAAGGTTTTGTATACGCCTTATGAAAAAGAAAAATTAGCAGAATATTTAGGAATTGATTGTCTGCTTGAGATTCCTCTGACGAAGGAATTTTGCAGCCAGACGCCGGAGGAGTTTGCAAAAAAATTATTGTGTGATACCTGCGATGCCGCATCGGTTATCGTTGGCAGTGATTTTCGGTTTGGTGCAGGCAGAAGCGGGGATACGGATACGCTGCAGCAGTTAGGAGAAAAACTTGGATTTTCGGTAACGGTTCTTTCTAAATTGGAATTAGGCGGTGAGGTCGTGAGCAGTACCAGAATCCGCTCACTGATTGCAAAGGGTAAGATGGAACAGGCAAATGAACTTTTGGGAACACCTTATTTTCTCACCGGTGTAGTACAAAAGGGAAATCAACTGGGACGGACGATGGAAACACCAACGGCAAATATATATCCGGATGCACATAAAGTGCTGCCACCATATGGTGTGTATGCGGTTTTTGTTGATGTAGAAGGAAAAAGGTATAAAGGAATTTGTAACCTTGGAGTAAAGCCGACCATCCCCGGTGAGAATGAAGTCGGCTTTGAGGTTTGGCTGTTTAATTTCTCCGGTGATTTATATGACAAAGAATTAACAGCATACTTTGTCTCATTTTTGCGGGAAGAGAGAAAGTTTGCTTCTCTTACGCAATTAAAAGAACAGATTACAAGAGATACGGTTTTGGCGAAGCAAATACTTTCTCAGAAAGAGAGCGAATGGCATCCGGAATCGTTTCTTCACTGAGGTTTGCAAAACCGAGAAGAAAAGTTGGAAGATAGTGGAAAGGAAGATTCTGGTAATATCTCTTTAATGATTTTAAAGGCATACCAAGTGTTTTGGCCCTGCGTAATATTTCTTCTTCAGGCTGTGATCCCAAATAGCGGATAAGCACATATAACCCGGCATTGTCGCCGGATATTTCAAGAATTTTTTCAGGGAAATACTTCTGCAGTTGTTCCATCATGCAGTCGTGTTTCCCTTTGTATATTTTTCTCATGCGGTTTAAGTGTTTTTCAAAGTATCCCTGTTTAATAAAATCGGTTAAAATTGCCTGCTCAATACGTGAAACCGGGCAGGAGTAATTGTCAATCAGACGTTCAAAACGTGGCAGCAATGCCATCGGCAACACCATGTAACCGGTTCTTATAGCAGGTGAAATGGCTTTGGAAAATGTTCCGATATAGATGACCTTTCCTGCTTTGTCTAAACTTTGCAGCGCGGGAATCGGTTTTCCTTTATAGCGGAATTCGCTGTCGTGGTCATCCTCCAAAATATAGCGGTTTTCTTTCTTTTCTGCCCAGTGCAGAAGCTTTTGTCTGGTGGAAACCGGCATAACACTGCCGAGCGGAAACTGATGACTTGGCGTTACATAGCAGATGTCTGCGTTTGTTTTTGCAAGTGCCAAAACATCCATGGTGTTTTCCTTTAGCGGAATATCCAGAATGGAATAACCATTGGTCGAGAGAACCTGACGCGCACTCAAATATCCGGGGTCTTCCATGGCAAATATGGTTTCCCTGGAAAAAAGGATGCACAACATCTGAAGAAGATTGGAAAGTCCGGCACCGATGATAATTTGTTCCGGGCGGCATATAACCCCACGGGAACCACGAAGATAATTCGCAATTGCCTGACGAAGCGGCAAATCCCCTTTGGCATCACCGGCACTGAAATTGGATGGTAAATCCAGCTGGTTTTTTCCGATGGATTTCCAAATCGAATAAGGAAAATGTTCTAAATCAATGGAATCCGGGTTAAAATCAAAGCGTACCGGTGGTGCTTCCTTTGTGTTTTTTTCATTATTTTCTTTTTGTGGAGCAGAAGTCGGGATTTGCTTTAAATGCGTAACGTGGTTTGCAAAATATCCCTGTCTTGGGCGGGCGTCCAGATATCCTTCGGCAACCAACTGGTCGTAGGCGGTATCCACCGTGCTCCGGCTCACATTTAGGTTCGCGGCTAAATTACGCGCCGATGGCAGTTTTTCTTCTGCAGCAATATTTCCGTTCAATATCTCTTTGCGGATGTATTCATAAATCTGTATATAAAAAGGTTTCGTGTCTGTATTGTCAAGTGGTATGGTTATCATATAAAAAGTCCTCCTAATTAAGCATACCAATAGTATAACACATTTACAGAAGAATAAAAAAGTGTTATATTATGAGGGGGGAAATTGCAATACCACACACTTCCCTGGTAAACTACAATCTAAATTGGACAACCTTCCAAACAGCATCGTCAGGTTCTATCAAGAACTTCATAACGGCTTCTTTTACTATGCAAGCGGAGGAATGGGATTGTTAGAATC
>OGUK01002503.1_pt1 | contig 9875 bp, 7 predicted proteins | sample 1553151 | NCBI WGS metagenome assembly OGUK01 (sample SAMEA2580208, study PRJEB22360) | human gut metagenome | biome: human gut; feature: human-associated habitat; material: faeces | place: Denmark | collected 2008/2010
GGCGGCCGCCCTCGACCGCCATGTCGTACTGCGCTTTAGCGGCCGATTCGGTCGTCTGCATCGCTTTCAGGTTCGCCAGCGCTTCGTCGTATTTTTGGGCGGGAACGACTCCCGACTCGTATAGATTTTTCACCCGGTCGAAACTTTTCTGGGCCAGTTCGACCCCCGCCTGCGCTTTTTTCCACATATTCAGCGCTCCCTCGATCTCCTGGATGCGGGCGCCCCGGCTGGCCTTGGCGCTCTGCGCGCCGGCCGCGGTGCGGGCCGCCTCGGCCTGACGCAATTTAGCTTCGACTTCCGGCGTACTGAGCACGAACAGCAGCTCTCCCTTTTTCACCTGTTGTCCCTCTTTCACGTCCATCTGCTCGATACGTCCGGCCAACTTGGACGAGATCTTGATGCTCTTCACTTCGACCTCGCCCTGAATCAGCGTAGGCACGGGCTTGATCGCGAACCAGCAGATCAGCGAAACGGTCACGATCACGACCACGATCCCGATGGTCAATCCGATGACATTACTCTTTTTCATACGATTATTATTTTTACGTTTTTTCTCGGCATTTTTTCAAATACACAGGCCCTTCATCAGTTCGATTCGTCCTCGAACCGGATCGGCATGGCGGCCGACCGTTTGGCATAATCGGAAAACGCCTCGCTGATTCCGGCCGCTTCCAGCAGCCGCGCCAGCATCAGGTCGTAATAATAGGCCGCCTGCAACCGCTCGATCTTGATCTTGGCCAGGTTCAACCGAGCGTCCACGACGTCCGACGACGGAGCCGCCCCCTCCTTGAAAGCCTCGTCCTTGATCCGCAGGTATTCCGTCGCAAAACGATACGAAGCGTCCACCGAAGGGAGTTGCTGCGAATAAGTGACCATTTCGTTGTACAGTTTGTCGATCAGCGTCAACATGTTGTTGTGCGCCTGCTCGCCGACCGCCTCGGCCTGGCGGATCTGCCAGCGCGCCGCGCTGAACTTATACTCGCGGTGCAGACCGTCGAAGATCTTGAACGATACGCCGGCCCCGACGGCCCATTTCGGCATGATCGACGACACCTGGTAATTATACAGCGAAGCGATACCCATCAGCGCCACCTGGGGAGCGAACTCGGAACGCTGCAATCGCATATTCTCGGTCGCAAGGCGTTTCGCGTACGATACCTGCCGCAACAGCGGGTTCCGGTCGAGAGCGCACTGCTTGAAATAATCCGCCCCTTCGATATCGCTGAGGATAAACATATCGCTGGCGGGAGCGACGGATTCCTCGCTGTTGAGCGTGCTGCCCAATGCGCTTTTCAGGGTTTCGACGGTTTTCTGCGCCTTCAGGTATTCCCGTTCGGCCTCGGCGGTATGCACCTCCGCATAGAGCCGCTCGCCCTTGGCGATGATCCCGTTGTTTTCCCGCGCGACCGCATCCGACAAATGGTGGCGCATTCCGTCAAGCACCTGCTTGCGCACTTCGACCACCTGCATCGCAAGGGCGAGTCCGTAATAACGTTCGGTAAGTTCCGACACCAGCCCGTTACGCGCCTGCGTCTCTTTCTGCGCCGCATTTTCGACCTTGATCTTCGCCGCGTTGTTCGCCGCGTTGATCTTACCGCCGGTATAGACCGGAACGGTGATGTTGGCCGCGACGGTTCCGAAACTGCGATCCTGCAGTTTCATCGCCCAATCCTTTGCCAGCAAAGCCTGGGCCTGCTGCAAAACGGCCGGAGGAAGCAGTCCTTCCGGCAAACTGCCGAGGATTCCGCCGACCGGCCCTTTCAGGTCGTTCATGCCGACCGACATGTCGTCGCCCATATAAACATAAGTACCGGTAACGCTCGCCTGCGGCAGTCTCAGTCCGTAAGCCGCTTTCCGCTCCCGCAGAGCCGCTTCCTGTTCATAGGAAGCCGCCTTCAGCTCCGGATTCCGCGTCAGGGTCATCTCCAACGCCTGATCGTAAGTCAACGATTTCGCATCCTGCCCGCAGACTGCCGTCGCAAGCCCGGTAGCAATACTAACCGCTATCCAAAAATTCCTCATACTCCTTGACTGTTATTGAATGGCACTCAATGATATAGCCGTTATCTTTTCGATCAGTCTCCGCTGATCGTCGGTCTCGTCCCCGAAACCGAACTTATACCGCGAAGCAAGGTACTGCATGGGGATTCCGACCAATGCAATATACAAATCTTCAACGGATGTATCGTCACGCAAAACATTATTTTTTCGCCCCACCGCGATCAGCGTATCCCCGATGCTCCGGATCCGTTCCCGGATATCCGGATTGATCTCCACCGAAAAGTCGTTCAGCAGCATGATCAGAAACTTATGTTTCGGGCGGTTAGTCGCAGCGCTCTCGATGATGAACTCCACGATCCCGCGCACGATTTTCCGGATGTCGTTCGTCTCGTCGGCCAACGCATAGATCCGGTCGGTGATCGTCCTGAGCGCATCTTCGAGCAGGTCGTTGATCAGATCGACCTTCCCCGGATAATGACGGTACAGATAACCCACCGAAACGCCGGCCCGTTCGGCGATCGACGCCACGGAACTGTTCAGAATCCCGTGTTCGCTGATGATCTCCACGGAAGCCTCCCGGATCCGATCCAGTTTGGTCATATCCATTTTCTTGGCCATTCCTTTCCGTCTTCGTTAAATAATGAATGAACATTCATTTGTTCGGACTGCAAATATCCAAAACTATTTTGAAAATTCCAACCGAAAATTCTCTCTCAGCCGACATTTTCGATCGTAACGCTTGGATTATACGCTAAAAAGATTTAATTTTATTATTAGTAACGATGTGCGGCACCAATCATGCCGCATATTGTCGAATACACCTAAACCTAAAACTTATTCGTATGAGACTACGCGTTTCCGGGACGACACTCCTCGCCGTGTTTGTTATCCTGCTTTTCGGCTCCTTTTCGGCTTTGGCCCCGGAGCCCGATTTCGGCGGTTCGGTAATCAACTATTTCCAGACCATCGGGAAAACCCCGCAGGAAAAACTGTATCTCCACCTGGACAAGCCCTACTACGGAGCGGGAGAAGAGATATGGTTCCGGGGATACCTGCTGAACGCCATCACGCACATGGACAACAGCCCGAGCAACTACATATACGTGGAACTGACCGACCGCGGCGATTCGGTGCTGCAACGGTTCAAATTCAGGCGCGACTCGCTGGGATTCCGGGGAAGCATCCCGCTGCCGGCCGACCTGCCGGCCGGAGAGTATTACCTGAGGGGATACACCAGTTGGATGCAGAATACCGATCCGGCATTTTTCTACCGACACGGCCTGCAAATCGGCAATTCCATCGTCACCGATATCCTTTCGGAAGTGACCGAACGCCCGGCGCCGGACAACGGAGGCACCCTGCGTATCCGCTTTTTCAACGCTGCGGGCGGCGTGCATTCCGGAATCAAAGTATCGTACGACGTATCGGGCAAAGACCTGAAAACCGTAACGGGGCAGCAAACGACCGACGACAAGGGAGTCCTGACCGTTCAAAACCTGAAACTCTCGCCGGGCAACATGCGCATCGCCGTCAAATTCGAAGACGAAACGCTGGATTATTCGAATACGTTCAACATCAACAATGCTCCGGAAAACGAATACGCCGTATCGTTTTTCCCCGAAGGGGGCAGTCTGCTGAACGGCATAACCCAGCACGTAGCTTTCAAAGCGCAGGCCGCGACTGGATTCTCCCTACCGGTAACCGGTTTCGTAACGAACGCCCAGGGCGACACGCTAACGTCGTTCGCCACCGAACACGACGGCATGGGTACGCTGATGCTGACTCCGGAAGCCGGGCAGCGATACACCGCCGAAACCCGGTCGGAGAAAGGCATCGTCAAACGTTTTCCGCTGCCCGAAGTACGTAGCGACGGAATGGGACTCCAAATGGCTTTCCGCAACGGGGCTATCTTTTACAATGTGCAGAAGGCTGCCGAAGCCGTTTGGCCGGACTCCCTGTTCCTGATCGCGCACCTGCGCGGAGACATCCGGCTGATGCTCCCGCTGAGCGCGGAAAAAACGTCCGGCAAGCTGAGCGGGGACGGGCAGGGTAGAGTGCGGAGCAGGCGACGGGGAAACGGGCCGGGCCGGAACGCAGGGCAGGGACGCAGAGCAGGGACGCAGAGCAGGGACGCGAAGCGGGCGGCCGGGAAACAGGCGCCGGGGCCGCGGATGCAAACGGGAGGGGCGCAAGAGGGCGGGCGGAGACGGACGACGGAAGCGGGCAGCAAAGCGGGCGGCGAAAGCGGGCGGCGAAGCCGGCGAAATACGGCAGAAGAGATGAAAAGTGGGGTTCATGACCGATTTGAACCGCACTTTTCGTATATTTGCATCCTGTAAAAAGCCAATTCACCCCAAACAACAGCAAAAACAACCACCCATGTCGGAAACAAAAGTCTCTGCGGCGGCATTTGCAGATACGAAACCCCACTACAACATACTCGACGGATTGCGCGGCGTAGCGGCGCTGATGGTCGTCTGGTTTCACGTGTTCGAAGCCTTTGCGACAAGTCACGTCGATCAGAGAATCAACCACGGCTATCTGGCCGTCGATTTCTTCTTCATTCTGTCGGGGTTCGTGATCGGCTACGCCTACGACGACCGGTGGAAACGAATGACTGTGAGGGAGTTCGTCACGCGACGGTTCATCCGTCTGCATCCGATGGTGGTAATCGGCGCGGTGATCGGGGCTGTCATGTTCTACTTTCAGGGCTGCTCCGTATGGGACGTCTCGAAAGTCTCGGTGACGATGCTGCTGGCAGCGACCCTGATGAACGCCTGCATGATTCCGGCCACGCCCGGCATGGAGATCCGGGGCGTGACCGAAATGTTCCCGCTGAACGGTCCGAGCTGGTCGCTGTTTTACGAGTATATCGGCAACATCCTCTATGCGCTGTTCATCCGCAGGCTGCCGACCAAGGCGCTCGCAGCGCTGGTGCTGCTCGCCGGATGCGGACTGGCGGCGTTTGCCGTATGGGGTCCCTACGGCGACATATGCGCGGGGTTCTCGCTGACGGGCGACAACATAGCCGGAGGGTCCCTGAGGCTGTTGTTCTCGTTCTCGGCGGGACTGCTGATGTCGCGCGTATTCAGGCCCGTGAAGGTAAAGGGGGCGTTCTGGATATGCAGTCTGGGCGTCGTCGTCCTGCTGGCCGTGCCGCGAATCGGCGGAGAGGAAAACTACTGGATGAACGGGCTGTACGACACATTGTGCTTTGCGCTGGCCTTTCCGCTGCTCGTCTACCTCGGAGCGTCGGGCAAGACGACGGACAGGACGACCGCAAGGATATGCAAATTCATGGGAGACATATCGTATCCGCTCTACATGGTGCACTATCCGTTCATCTATCTGTATTATGCGTGGGTGAAAAACGGGAATCTGACCTTCGCGCAATCGCTGCCCGGCGCAGCGGCGCTGGTCATCGGGTCCGTGCTGCTGGCATACCTGTGCCTGAAACTGTACGACGAACCGGTGCGCAGGTTCCTGACGAAGCATCTCCTGCGCACGCAAAAGCCGGTACGGCAGACACCCTGAGCCACATAACACGAAACAGACCATGCACCGCATCCGCCTCGCCATCCTCCTGTTCCTGTGCGTCTCAGCCGCAGGCTGCCAGCCCGTTCCCGGCGTTCTGCTCGACGCCGAAGCGATCGTCATGGAGCACCCTGACAGCGCCGCACGGCTGCTGGAGGGCGTTCCGGCTCCGGAGAAAAGACTCTCCCGGCGCAACTATGCGCATTATGCGCTGGTGCTGACCCAAGCCCGGTGGCTCGCGGGGGAGAACATGATCGACGACACGCTTTCGGACGTAGCCCTCGACTATTACCGCACCCACACCGACGATTTCGCCGCAGCGCACAAGGCCTATTATTATGCGGCCAAGATCGCCAATCAGCGCAGGCAGCCGGAGGTGGCGATGACGCTGCTGCTCAAAAGCCGCGACATGCTGCCCCCGAAAGGGGAGTGGCGGCGGCGTTACGTCGTGGAGACTTGGCTCGGCGTATTCTGCGGCCAGCAGCATCTCTTCGAGGAGAAGATACGTCATGCGCAGCAGGCGTACGCCTACGCGGACAGCATGGAGCGTTACGACTGGATGTGCATATCGCTCGGCGACATGGCGCACGCCTATATGGGGCTGGACAATTATGACAGCATGGAATACTATGCGATCAAGGCGCTCAGGCTCGCCGAAGAGAAGGGCATAACCGAAAACACCTCCCCGAAGTGGGCCATGCTGATCGAAAGCGCCCTGAAACGGAAAGAGTACCGCAAGGCCGAAGAGTATTGGGAAAAGGGGTTCGGGCACGCCCCGGCATGGACCCGGTATTCATGGCTGAGCACCAAGGCCGACATCTGCAACCGCACGGGCCGCTACGACACGGCGCTGGAGCTGACAGACAGTTCCCGCCGCATGTGCGCCGACACGACGCACCTCACCTCACGGGCGTTATGGGCGCTCAACACCTCGAACGCATGGGAGGGGAAAGGCGACGCGGCAAGAAGTCTCGAAGCCCTGAAGCAGTACATCCGGCTCAAGGACTCGATCGACGAGAAGGTGCACAGCGCCGAAGTGCTCAATATCCGCAAACTCTGGCGTTACGAACAGCTCAAAACCCAGAACGCCGCCCTGCAAATCCAGAAACAGCACCGCGAACGCATCGTCTACGAGACGATTCTGATATGCGCGGCGCTCATGCTGCTCGGCGCATGGTTGGGACTGCGCATGTGGCACCGCGCCAAATTGCGGGAATTCGCTCAGCAAAAGCGCATCCTGCGGCAGGAAAACGAACTCGACGCCATGCGGCGCAAGGAGGAGCACCTGCGCACGACCTTTTTCCGCCAGCTCAACAGCCGTTTCATCGCGCAGGTCCGGCAGGGCGGGGAGAGCAGGAAATGCCGCATGTCGGACGAAGACTGGAAGACGATCTTCACCCATGCCGACGCCGTATTCGACAATTTCACGGTCCGTCTCCGCGGGCAATTCCCGGCGCTGAACGAGGAGGACATCCGCTATTGCTGCATGGTGCGCATGCACCTGTCGCAGGCCGAAATCGCGAGCGTCGTCTGTCTGGAAAAGGATTCGGTGAAAAAACGGCTGAAACGCATCCGCACCGAGAAGCTGGCTTCCGCGAAGGGTTCGACGCTGGAGGAAATCCTCTCGCGGCTGTAAAATATACCCCCGGCTGCCGCCCCCGACGAATGGAAACAGCAGGCGGTCAGTCTGTTGAAAAACGCCCCGTACATTGCGATATCCCCCTGCAAACCTCCGGAAATAGCCGCGGGGCGTTTAACTTTGCACACGAAACAAGCCCTGCAATCCGGCTCCCGCAGCAGACCCGGAGAGACATGCGGCAAGATTTACTAATCCCAAATTCATAGAAAAAATGCAGAAATTCAGCTACACCCCCAGCAACCCGTTCAGCGGCTCGGTCTCTTCGCTGGCCATCGGAGCAGGCATGGTCGTCGTACCTTTGGTCTATCCCTTCGGCATCCGCATCGGCCGCATGCGCATCCTCGGCCCGACGGCCGTCACAATCATCTTCGTGATCGGCGGTCTCGCGCTGCTGGCATTCACGGTCCGCGAAATCATGCAGGCCCGCAAACTCATCGCCCAAGGCGGCGAGATCACCGTGGAGGGCGGCAAGGTGACGATTCCCGTCGTCCGGAAAAAAGAGGTTGTCAACGAGTCGTTCCTGCTTTCAGAGGTGGAATACACCAAATTCGACGAGGAGGAAAACGAATTCAAAATTTCGCTGCCCGCCGATCATCACGTCATTCGCGGCGCGTTTTTCGAAAACGCGGAGGCGTTCGACGCGTTCAAGTCCATTTTCGACAAATAGCATTGCCGGCCGGAAATTCCGGCCGGTCTGCAAACACGACGTACGGAAACCTGCGCCGCTGAAACTTACCGTATAAAACAAAACTCAAACGAATATGACAATGCGCCCAATTATCAGACTCCTCGCCGCAGCCGTCGCCACTGCCGCAACGATCCAGTCCTGTTCCACCCTGACCGGTTATCCGACCGACGCCGAAGCCAGCTACGCCAAGGCCATCGAACTGACGAAAAAGAGCGTGGACACCGACAAATTCAAAATCTACTCGCTTTCGATCATGGAGGGAGAAACGCTCTCCGACAACCTGTTCCTCGTGACGGTGAAACTGGTGAACAAGGACGATCAGGCATTCAGCCAGAGCTACTACATGAACGGTCTGGAGCCTACCGACCTGCGCGACGTACAGAGCACGTTCGAAGCTCCCGAATACGAAACGACCGTCGGCATCGACCTGTCGAAACTCGATCCCGCTCGGATCGCCGCCCAGATCGCCCAAGCCAAAACGATGCTTCCCGAAGGACACTCCTACAAATCGGTAGGCCGCTACGAAATCGAGGAGGAGGTTCCGGCCGGCAATTCCGCATTCAACCGCAACCGCAAACCGGGCCAACAGCACACCTCGTTCATCGTCCGCTTCACCGAGGACGGCAAGGAAACGGAGAGCAGCGCGGGCAAAACCTCGTACATATATTACGAAGCCAAAGTGACCGTGGGGCCGGACGGCACGCTCACGATCGAAGAAAATTGAGATTTCGATCCGAAAAAACGGGAAGTTTCCCGTTTTTTTTCTAATTTTATATCCCGATGCCCCGCCGGGACATTCCGATAATACCAAAACTATGAAAACTACACACTCATTCGTCGCTCCGGTACTGAACTCCACGCAGAGCAAAGTCAATACGGAGGCCTATGAGCAGGCTATCGACAACTATAACGAGGGCAAACACCTCGAAGCGTTCCGATTGCTGCTCGATCACCTGAACCCGGAATTCCGCACGAAATACGGCAACGCCGAAGGTACGGAATTCCATATTCCCCACGGTTCGATTCTGGTAAACATCCGCATCGGGGAGGGGAAGCTGCACATAAGCGCGGACTTTCTGGAGCTGCCCGAAAAGGGCCGCGTCGCCATGCTGCGTCAGGTCGCCGATCTGAACATCAACCGGCTGATGCTGCCGCGCTTCCGCAAGGAGGGCGACAAGCTGAAGATGGAATACGTGTGCCCGCTCTCGCAGAGCCATCCGCACAAGCTCTATTTCATCCTGCGCAACATCTGCCATATCGGCGACCGCTACGACGATGAATTCTGCGCCAAATTCGGCGCCAAGCGCAGTTACGAACCGCAGGTGACGCCTTATTCCGAGGAAGAGGTGACGCGGGTCCACGAGGCGGTGCGGCAGACCTGCCGCGAAACGCTCGAAGCCGTGAAGGAGTATGAGGCGGAACGCAAATACGGCTACTCATGGAACGTGATCGACATCGCGCTCTACAAGATTTCCTATTTCGCCCAGCCGCAGGGCCAGCTGATGAACGACCTCGACAAGGCCGTCGATGACATGGACAAGGAGCTGCCCGTAGCCGAGCTGGTGACCAAAGGCAAGGCGTTCCTCGAACGCCTGCTGGCGATGCCCCGCGAAGAGCTGGCGCGCGACCTCTATTTCGTCGATACGCTGGTTTCGGCCAAACGCCGCTCGTCGCTGAACAACGTGCAGGAGAATTTCAAGGAGGTTTACAAGGAGGCCGCGGATGCCATCGAAGCGGAGAACTATGAACGGAGCGCGGTGCGCATACTCTACAAGTTCTATGAGATGTACTTCTACAACGACGTGCAGGACGACCTGAACGCCGTGATCGCCAATGCGCTGCGCAAATCGGCCGGAAAGTCGATGGAGGAGGCGTCGGAGATTCTGTTCGAAGCGCTCGAAAAGGTGATGGACGACGATCTGACGACGGACGACGACGACGACGAGGAGACCGGAGAGCTGGGAGCCGCCGCGGCCGCAGCCGTAGAACAGGGACAGCAGAAGGCCGCCGCCA
>OGUK01002507.1_pt1 | contig 9856 bp, 10 predicted proteins | sample 1553151 | NCBI WGS metagenome assembly OGUK01 (sample SAMEA2580208, study PRJEB22360) | human gut metagenome | biome: human gut; feature: human-associated habitat; material: faeces | place: Denmark | collected 2008/2010
CCAGCACGACTTCCGGTTGACGGAACGAGATTTTCAGCAGTTCCATCACCTGATCGTCGGTCAGTTCTCCCGGACAGACCAGAAAGCTTTCCAGCATTCCGGCACGGGTGCAAAGACGATGCACACGCTCTCTCCGGTTCAGCTCTGACATCTGGCGTTCAAGAATCTTCTCACGGTGCTGGCAAGAGCGCAGCTTCTGCTCGGCAATGTATATCTTGCGTTGCAGTTCCTTCGATTTGTCGCCCATTAGTTTTCCTCCTCGTTGTGGATAATATAAAAAGGCCGCCTACCAGTGGTAAGCAGCCTATGTAATGACGTGGTATTTTGAAGCAATATCTAAAGATTTCCACCGTACTATTTTGAGTGAATTGAAGCATTTTCACTGACTGCCAGAACAAAATCTGCCATTGTCATCGCAGAATTAACGAACAAACGCGCATGGTAATCCGAAATATTGATTCGTTTTGCACCTACACCATGCGAATCACTTGCTTTGTTTCGCATCTCAGCAATCGCAGATAAAATTTTTTCGAGTCCCGAAAGTAGTCCGTTGATACGCTTATCCACATCTTTGTCTTGATGCATATTGTATATCTGCTTCACTTGATTGTAAAGTTTCCCCATGTCACCGCTTTCTGATGGCTCCACACCTTTCTTTTCGATAACATAACAAAACACCTCTTCGACAAGAGTGCGAGACTTGGTGATAGCACTGTCGTAATTTCCATCCGAAATATCTTTCATTGCTCGTTCTGATATATCGGTGATGTATCTTCTATCAATGGCTGTTACAGACGGCGCTGCGACAGAGATAGTTGTCCCTATTTTTTGAATAACAAATACCGAACCAGTTTGAACAAGCTCGTTTCCACTGAAGTACAAAATGCCATTGATTTGATTGATTATAGCTTTCACGATATGTGAATAGGCATAATCTATTGTTTCTGGTGTTTGTCCTCTAAGTTTTTCAGTAAATTGGCCCTTTGAAAAAAGGAATGAAAGCAAGTCCGATTCATGCCCATTTTGAATACAATGTGCTAGCAAATCATCCATATAAGCCCATCTGCTTTGCGCTCCGCCATTCCAAGCATAGGTTACCGGCAAACCGAATTTATTAGACATATCACAGAGCATCGGTCCACTCAAATAAGGCATTGAAACCTTAATATTGCTGTTCTCTCCGTTTATTTCCAGAAAGCCGAAGTCCGTATCGCCGTCAAGAATAGCAAGGATATTTTTTTCACGCAACAATTCATATTTTGATTTTTCATGTTGCATATCTTGCCCTCCTTATGTAGTAAATTAAATTCCGTTATAGTTTTCCCAGCGCCATCTGACAAAATCTAGATTTGTGAAGTCAGGAAGGACGATTTTGGGAGGAATGGTTGCGCCATAATCCATTCTAGCTCGGGTGGATAATTCAACCACACCTGTTTCTGAGATTCGAAGATGTCCAGAATCAAACAAGGTATGAATATCAGTTCTCATTGCAAACCCATTTGCAATGGTATCCTCACCATTGTATTTGAATGGCTTGATATGTGCAGCTTCAAGCACTTCAGGCATAGCGACATTCGTGATGATACAACGTTGGCACGAAGCAAGAACATCGTGACGGAACCTAGCTTGATTTGGTCGGCTCATTCTATAGTTCTGCACTCGTTTGCGTTCAACTTCTGAAGCGACCTCACTTGTACGAATTTGGTTCAGGATATCTTGCAGGGAAGCATCTGTAATAGGAGTTGCGAGAATTTCAGCAATTTCCGATTCAATTGAAGTGTTAATACGGTACTGTTCAGAATCTCTTGGTGCTTCAGTCTCTTTTACCAGATATCCATAATTTTCTAGGAATAGCAAGAATTCTCTGGCAATGCGGAAATCATTTGCAGCCTCACAGCAGTTCGGCCAATCCGCAACAGAAATCTCTTCGGATCGATGCCAGATGATGAAGTTCACATAGTCCTCAATCTGAGCGTGACACCCAGAAAGAGGAATGATGATTCTCGTCAATTCTTCGGTAGATAAATAGCCCTGCCCTTTTTTCTTAAGTTCCATTATTACAGACAGAATGATTCTAAGGGGATAAATAATCAGACTGTGGCTTTCCCAGTTCAAACATTCAGCAGCGGTCTGAATGTGGCTATTGGGAAGTTTAAATGTCTGAACTGTAATAGCTGAAAACTCTGTTTGCGAAATGTCATGTTCTGCAACACGTCGTCCAAAGTCTGTAAGGCGAATAAGTCCTCTACTGTTGTCCGGAATCAAGCCAACTGCCTTCCAATACTGACCAGAGTTTCGAATAATATTTCTTTTGCCTGTTCGTTTTGCAAGATCAACATCAACAGAATCTCTAATATCATTTGACAATTCGACAAGTTCGTTCGCAAATTCCGGAGAACTGTATTTCAACCCTTTACCTTCCAGTTTTCTCATTCGAAATAGAATACCTAAAAGGACAACTGGATCGTTAATACCCTCCGTGCACTGAAGAGACGCCCATTTCCATTTGAAATCCGGGAATGGTTTCTGCGGAACATAGTCTTTCGAGAACACTTTTCAACCCTCCTTGTATTGGTTGAATACATTTGCAACTGCATACCCAAGCAACGGCGGCACCGCATTTCCGATTTGACGATATATTGAGCTGCGATTGCCATAAAACTCATAACTCAGCGGGAAACTCTGAACTGCCGCAAGTTCTCTGCACGACATTCTCCGTTTTCCGTTAGGATGGGGGAGAATAACAACACCGCCCTTATTGTCGCCCCTCGCTGTTACAGTGGGCGCTGGTTTATCGGGGTCAAGCTGTCTGTGTCCCAAATACCCATTGAAATTTAATTTGTACTTTGAGTATTCGTGATTCAGCAGATTGTTGGGACTGTCAGGATCTGGAATAGGCGCCATCGCTTCACTTACACTTACCCACTTAGGCAATCCATCTTTTCCATCCTTGCTGTGTGTTGCCCTCGGAAAAATATATTCAAAATCAATATCATTACGAACGCCAACAATTATAACTCGCTGCCGTGTCTGCGGTACTCCATAATCTGCGGCATTTAAGATTTTATACTTCACCTTATATCCCAGCTCTGAAAAATCACTTAAAATCATTTGAAAGACTTTTCCTTTAGCTAGATTTGTAAGTCCCTTCACATTTTCTGCAAGAAAGAATTTTGGCTTTTTTTCATTTATTATTCTAATAAGCTGTTTATATAGAGCGTTTCTCTCGTCGTCTTCATGCCGCTTGGTATTTGCAACGGAAAATCCTTGGCACGGAAAGCCACCAATGATAATATCGCAATCCGGCACATCATTCTCATTTACCTTAAAAATATCTTCGCAGACAATGTGATTTCCAAGATTAAGGCGATACGTTTCCACAGCATCACCATATAAATCGTTCGCCCAAATTATATCATGTCCAGCCATCTTAAATCCCAAGTCCAATCCGCCCGCACCGCTAAACAATGATACTACCTTCATATATTCTCAAGCTCCAGTCTTTTCAGTTCTTCTCCCAATAATTTAGCAAATCTCACGGGAACAGCATTTCCAATCTGGCGATAGCAGGCATTCATGGAGCCTACAAAATGAAAGTTCTCAGGAAATGTTTGTACGCTTGCACTTTCACGAATGCTCAATCGGCGCTGCCCGTTATAGTGTGGAATTGCGCATACTCCGCCCTTTCCGTTGCCACGAGCCAATATCGTTGGAGAAGGTTTGTCCGGATCAGTTTGTCTGTGTCCTGTAAAATTTCTATATTCCACTTTGTAAGCGGAGTAAACATGATTGATTACATTGTTCTCTTTATCCGGATCGGGAAAGTGTCCAATAGCCTCCTTTATCGAAACCCATTTGGGAAGATCCTTGCCGTCCTTCGAATGATTCGGCTTCGGAAAGTGGAACAGCATTTTCTCTCCTAAATCTTTCCTTTGACCGATAATCAAAACTCTTTGTCTTGTTTGTGGAACCCCATAATCCGCCATATTAACCAGATTGACCGTTGTTATATAACCAGCCCCCTCAAAATCAGACACAATCTGTTTGATAGCTTCGCCTTTTCCAAGGCTCAGAATTCCTTTTACGTTTTCAGCAATAAAGAATTTGGGTTGCTTAGTCTTTATTGTGTTGTAGAAGAATCTATATAGCTGGTTTCTATCATCTTCCAATGTACGAAGTCTGTTTGCCAAGGAGAATCCCTGACAAGGAAATCCGCCAACAACAACTTCCGCATCTGGAAGCGATTTAATATCAATATTTTTTATATCGTCACAGACAATATGATTTCCTATGTTCTCTCTGTATGTGGCTACAGCGTCTTTGTCAATATCATTTGCCCACACAACATCGTTACCAGCTTGGATAAGACCCAGATCAAGTCCTCCCGCACCACTAAACAATGAAATAATTCGCATTATGCAAGCTCCTATCCTTACTTTATTTTATTTCCGCTGAATCATAACACACTTCAAATAGCTCGCTTGCATCACACTCAAACAAACCACAAAGTTTTTCTAATGTGTCGAAATCTATACGAGTTGCTTTATCGTTATACAAACTTGAAACAGTGCTTCTTGAAAGGCCTGTAAGTTTGTGCACATCCTGAATAGAGTATCTACATCTGCCCATCAAAGTTGACAAATTACAATGAACCGCCATATCCAGCCCTCCTTATCCATGATATTATATATAATAGTAGCACAAAAGCTGTCCATTGTAAACGTTTAGTTGTACATTTTGACTTATTAGGCATTCACTGAACACGTGATATTTCGCAAATTACACTAGGTCGTCATTTATAAGAAGGTTCTCAATCTGCGACCTGAATTCTGGATACACTCCAGATATCTTGACCGCAGATTGACTCCTAACCATTACATTATCTCGTCAGATCTTTAACGTCAGCGGCACTTTTCGCTCTCGCTTATTTTTTGTTCACCCTCTTGTTTTACGATACTTGTAGCCGGATGGTCAATCTGAACTTTCCATCGTACTCAGTATGCCCGCACGGGCTGGATAGCCAGTGCGGCACCCCTGACCTGATACGTTACCCCGCCAGCTTCGCCCCTTGCCTTCCGCTGGCACACCTCCGGGTGCTGCGTTGCAAGGGCATCAAGCTGCTTTTGCAAGGCAGGATTCAGCGTGAACACGCTGCTTGTTCCGTCCTCGCTGGCGTAGATCATGGTTTCCAACTTAAACATCGTCAATCAGTTCTTCCTCCTCGTATTCGTCAAAGATGGTCGGCCCCCAGTCCTCGTCCTCCTCGATGTCCCGTGACATTTTCTGCATCATGGTGTAATGCTCCATCTCGGAACGGACGAAGTAGAACATCTGATCGTACCAGTCTGCCAGCGTTTCGTCCTCCAGCTTCCGGCAGAAGTCATACACCAGCTTGTTCTGGTCGGGATCAACCGTCAGCCCGGCAACTCCGCACAGCCGCTTGCGGGTCAGTTCCAGATCGGCGCAGCCATAGGTGTAGAGCAGCTTCTTTTCTTCAAACGTCAGTTTCATAGGCTTGTACCTCCGTATTAAAAAAGGGTCTGCCATGTGCAGCCCCGATGTAGCCAAAAGACCGCCGTGCGTTGTGCAGGGCGGTCTTGAACTCAGGATTGGAGAAAATTCCGGAGTTCCTCAGCGAAAAAGGAGATTTTTGCGATAGCAGCTATCGCTATGTAAGGCAGGACGAAAACCACAAATGCGGTAATCAGCATTTTCAGGACTTCGCCGCCGTCTGCCAGCTTCATGACCCAGCTTGTCAGAGCCACGAAGAAGAACAGCCCCGCCAGCAGATTCGTCAGGATCGTGGAGAAGGTCGTGAGGAAGATGCCCACCCACTGCGCCAGAATCAGCGGAAAAAGGGCAAGTTTCAGCATCCATTTCAGCACAGCCATCGTGGGCACCTCCTTATACAAAAATCAGCTCAGACTTGATGATTTCCTCGGCACGGTTGCGGATGCTGTTCATTCGGCGCACCCATTCCAGTTGATCGGCGGCTTTCAGTGCTTCGGTCACGCCCTCAGCTTCCTGCATCTGCCGGACGGTCAATGCAAGCCGCTCTTCGGACTGTTTGTCCAGCTTGGCAAGGTAGCTACCCAGCTCCCCGGACAGGAGCAGTTGATTGTACCGGATGGGATGATGTTCTTTCAGATACCTTTTATGTAAGCGGCCCCACCGCCCGGTGGGGTGCTGCTCTGTCGGGGCTGCTACGCTCAGATTCGGCAGATAGTGGTCATTGACAAGGGTGTAGTCCAGACCGTTAGCGTTGTCATGGATGGAATTTTTCATGGTAGTCATGCTGCATTATCCTCCTTTGGTTTCGGCGTTGGAACTGCTTCTGGGTCAGGTTTTGGATTTCCTTTTTTCTTGTGATAGAATTCCAAGGTTTTCCTGTTGTGGTTAATTCTCCTGCACTCATCGGAACAAAATTCCTGCTGGCTGTGTGTAGGCCAGTAGGAGTGACCGCATACGGCACAGGCACGTTGCCGGTAGTAATGACCTCCTCTCTCGGCTTCTCTAGCCGCTTCCTTTTGCTCCTGTCTTGCCTGATTCCAGCAGTCTCTTGAACAGAAAAGCTGTCGGTTGCTCGTAGGTGTAAACATCTTCCCGCAGTGTGGACACGTTTTGGTTTTAATGATCTCGCCACCGTTTTCAGCGATTTTCTTTGCCTTTCGCTTTTCTCGGTAGGCTTTTTCACGTTTGCGCTGCTTTTCCATGTGCTGCCGTTCTTTCTGCTCCTTCTGCGCTTTCAGTTCGGCAAGTTCTTCCTCGGTATAAGCAATATCGACTTGGCCAACATAGTTGAAATAAATGTCAACCTTTTGTGTGCGGGCATTGCCTGCACCCTCGGCTTCATAAACAACGATTTTATCGACAAGTTCGTTAAACATTGAATCGGAGATTTCTGTTGGATTTTTGCACTCACGAATCAGCGAAATGAAATGTTGAATATCAGCAGAACTTGACTTATCTTCGGCAATTTCGGATTTCATCGTTTCCATCTTCGATTCCAATTCTGCCTGCTCGCTATCATACTGTGCCATCAGCTGCTTGTACTGTCGCTCGGGCAATAGTCCAGACATAAGATTTTCGTACAGACTACGAATAAGGGTAGAAAGCTCATCATAGCGTTTTTGACAACGTTTCAATTCCGATTGGTTCTGCTTCGGCTTTTCTTCACGTTTCTCTTTCCAAAGTGATTGCAGTTCCAAAGCGAAGGTTTCTTCATCTTTTAGAACAAATCTCGAAAAGCGTTTGACCGATGCCAATATCAGGGCTTCAACATTATCGGCACTGATTGAATGGGCAGTACAGCCATTCACCCGACTTGCATATCCACCACAACGATAAGAATATTGAGTAGACCCATCCTTTTTACTGTAGTGTGTTTGCAAGGTCAATCTTCTGCCGCAGTCGGCACAATACAGATACCCGCTTAAGCGGTTGGTGTGCGTTCCCCAAGCAGAAGCACGATTCACTCGGCATCTGCGTTTCTGAACACTATCCCAAAGTTCTTGCGATATAATCGGTTCATGCGTGTTCTGGAAAACGTACTGTTCATCTTCATCTGTTTCTTTTCTCTTGTGAAGTTTGAAATTTGTGCTTACAGATTTTCGTAAAACAGTGTGTCCCAGATATTCCTGCCGACCTAAAATTGTTCTTACGGAGGAGGTGCCCCACAGGTACGGATTGGAGAACTTTGTCCCATTGTACTGCTCCGGGTGATATTTCTTTGCGTATGCAGCAGGAATCAGGACTTTTTCCTCTGTCAACAGTTCTGCGATTGTCCGTGGGCTTTTTCCTTCGTTCGCAAGAAGAAAAATGCGCTTTACGACTTCGGATGCCACCGGATCAACAACAAGTGTCTGCTTGTCGTTCGGCAAACGGTTATATCCATACGGAATAGAGCCGCTGCAACGTTTTCCATCTTTCATCCGGGCATCGAACACAGCCTTGATTTTATTACTCGTGTCTTTGGCATACCATTCGTTCATAATATTCAAAAACGGAGCAAAATCATTGTCTGAAGCATTGTTGCTGTCGATGCTGTTGTTGATTGCAAGGAATCGGACGTTTTTCTGTGGGAACAGAACTTCCGTATAAAAACCGACTTGCAGATAATTTCGTCCTAAGCGGCTCATATCCTTCACAATAAGCGTTTCGACATTTCCTGCTTCTACCTCTTTTATTAGAGATTGAAAGCCGGGACGATTGAAATTCACACCTGAAAAGCCATCATCTGTAAAATGGCGGATGTTCTTGAAGCCGTTCTTTTGGGCGTAATCTTCCAGATATTTCTTTTGGTTGGTGATGGAATTCGATTCACCAGCAAGATCATCATCTCTTGACAAACGCTCATAGAGTGCGGTGATTTTTGGTTCTTTAGGCATTTGTTCTACCTCCTTTCTTATGGAATCTTTCAATTTAGGACAATCAAGTTTATCGTCCTATTAAAGTATAGCCCTCCGGGGCCAGTTCGATGGCGGTGGTGGTCTCTCCAAAGGTAGATGCCCAGCAGTCGAAGTGGGTCAGCTTTTTCTGCTGCAAGGTGCTGTACTGCAAATACCGCATGACCGTGTACAGTTCGGTCATGGAATTGCTCACGGGCGTGCCCGTGGCGAACACCACGCCCCGGCCTCCGGTGATCTCGTCCAGATAGCGGCACTTGCCGAACATATCGCTGGATTTCTGGGCTTCGCTGGTGGATAATCCAGCGACATTCCGCATTTTTGTGGTCAAAAAGAGGTTCTTGTAAAAATGGCTCTCGTCCACAAAAAGCCTGTCAACGCCTAGTTGCTCAAAGGTGATTACATCGTCCTTGCGCTCATCGGAGCGCAGTTTTTCCAGCTTGGTTTCCAGCGTTTTCCGGGTCTTTTCCATCTGCTTGATAGAGAAATTCTCGCCTGCATGGGCTTTCAGTTCGTTGATGGCGGCAAGGGTCTCGTAGATCTGCTCCTGAATGATGCGCTCCTGCCGCTCAAAGGACAGCGGAATGCACTCAAACTGCGAATGGCCAATGATGACGGCATCATAGTCCCCGGTGGCGATGCGGGCACAGAATTTTTTTCGGTTGGCAGTTTCAAAGTCCTTGCGCCGTGCCACCAAAAGTTTGGCGTTTGGGTAGAGGTTCAAAAACTCCGATGCCCATTGCTCTGTCAGGTGATTGGGCACCACGAACAATGATTTCTGGCACAAGCCAAGGCGTTTTGCTTCCATAGCAGACGCAGCCATTTCGTAGGTTTTGCCCGCACCAACTTCGTGTGCAAGCAGCGTATTGCCGCCATAAAGCACATGAGCGATGGCGTTGCGCTGGTGCTCCCGGAGGGTGATCTCCGGGTTCATACCGACAAAATGGATGTGGGAGCCATCATACTCACGGGGGCGGGTGGAGTTGAACAGCTCGTTATACTGCTTCACCAGCGCAATGCGCCGCTGAGGGTCTTGCCAGACCCAGTTGGCGAAAGCATCCTTGATGACCTGTTGCTTCTGCTGCGCCAGCATGGTCTCTCGCTTGTTCAGTACACGTTTGAGTTTGCCATCAGCATCCTCAATGGTGTCGTAGATGCGGACATCTTTCAAATTCAGGGTTTCCTCCAAAATCTTGTAGGCGTTGGCACGGGATGTGCCGTAGGTTTCAGAGGAAATAATATCGCCCCGCCCGGTGGCAGTTTTGCCCTCCACACGCCACTCTGCGGTATACGGAGAATACCTCACTTTGACTGCATGGCGCAGATAGTAGGGGATCTGAAACGTCTCGGTCATAAACTTCTGAATAATGTCCGGGTTCAGCCATGTTGCGCCTAACCGCACATCAATTTCAGACGCTTCAAGGTCTTTCGGCTGCGCCTTTTCCAATGCG